>Ga0265296_1000161_pt1 | contig 129457 bp, 92 predicted proteins | sample MunlanPumphouse1_FD_189073 | JGI IMG/M metagenome (GOLD analysis project Ga0265296, IMG submission 189073) | Groundwater microbial communities from a municipal landfill in Southern Ontario, Canada - Pumphouse #1 | ecosystem: Environmental > Aquatic > Deep subsurface > Groundwater | place...
CGGGGAGCCGCGGCGGGCGGCGTGTCGGCGGCGGCGGTCTGGACAGCCGGGGCCGCGGCGGGCGGAGCGGCTGTCGGCGCGGCGACGGGCGCGGGGGCTGTCACGGCGGGCGCAGCCGCGGCGGTCGCCCGGGCGGCCAGCTGCTGACGGGCCTGGAAGCGATGGGCCAGCTTTTCGGTCAGGACGCGCGCCGCCGCCGGTTCCATCTGGGCCATGATCGCCGCCAGGGACCGCGGCCGCATGGCGGCTGCGACGGGCAGACGGACATCATCGTCCAGCGTGGCGAACACCCGGGCGGCGTCCTTGGGCCGCATGGCCGAATAGACGGCGACCATGCGGTCGTTCTCCGCCTTTTCCTGCTCGCTGACCTGTCCCAGCAGAACCTGTACCTCGGCCTTCACGGCCTCCAGGGCGGCGACCTTGGCGTCGAGCTTCTGTTCGGCCGTGGCCATCAGCGGCAGCATGGCCGCCAGGTCGGCGTCACGGGCGTCCAGTTCGGTGCGGCGGCCGGACAGCGACTGGAGGATGCGCAGCTCGGCCGGGGAAATGCCCGCCTGCTGGGCCAGCTGTTCCGGCGTCAGGGCGCAGACCGCGGCGGCGGGGACGGCCGGAGCGGCGGCAGGCACGGCTTCCTCCGCCCAGGCCTTGGCGCCTTCGAACATGCCGGGGGCGACGCCAACCGCGCGGACGACGACCACGCCGCCAATGGCGATGGCGATCAGGGGCAGCAGGCGAGGAATCTTGCTCATGATCGGCTACTCCAGCCCTCAAGTCGGCGAACGCCGGGCGTTCGCCATAGGGCCACAAGGATGAAGGTCAGGCGGCGAACAGGTCTTCGTCCAGACTACGCCGCGCCCGGTTGAGGCTTTGCTTCGCAGACTGGTTAGCGGTCAGGGCGCCGAGGATGGCGGCGACGTTGCTTCCGCCGGCGACCGGCGCCGGCGCGCGGGCGGCCGCGGGCGCCATGCCGTGAATGCGTTCAGCCAGGGCCGCCATCCGCAGCGCACGTTCGTCCTCGACAGGCGCGATCGGCGTCGGTGCGGGCCGGGACCTGACGGGCGCCGGGGGCGACTCAACCGTTGGAGCCGGTCCGCGGGCGATCAGCGCCTCGAGCTGGGCCTTCACTTCGCGGGCCTTGATGATGCGGTCGTGCAGAAGATCCGTCTCCTGACCCGAGGCGCGCAGGCTGGCCAGGGCCGCCTCCGCGCGTCCGGCGGCGGCGTTCAGCTCGGTGACCGCCGAGGCGAAGGCCTGCTGCCCGGCGCGCAGGGCCGTCAGCTTTTTCTCCAGCCGCACGCCGTAGCCGAGGGCGGCCACCAGCAACAGCATCAGGACGGCGTCGAGAATCATACCGGTCATCAGCGTTTTCCCTTCGTCAGACTGGTCGCCGCCTCGATGCTGATCGGGGCCTCGACGCGTACGGCGATATGCTGGCCCTTGCGGCCCATCTTGCCGGTCGTGACCGGGATCGATCCGCAACGGACGGAGATGTCGCTGTCGGGCGTGGCGTTCAGCATCAGGGTGTCGCCGACCTTCAGCGCCAGAACCTGCGACAGGGGCAGTTGCTGCTCATCCAGAACCGCGCGCACTTCGGTCTCGGTGGTCCAGAGTTCGGTGGCCAGGTGGCCTTCCCAGATATTGTCGCGGCCGAACTTCTCACCCATGAACTGCTGCAGCAGCATCTTCCGGATGGGTTCCAGGGTGGCGTAGGGCAGCAGCAGCTCAATGCGGCCGCCGCGGTCTTCCATGTCGATGCGCAGCTTGACCAGAATGGCCGCGTTGGCCGGACGGGCGATGGCGGCGAAGCGCGGATTGGTCTCCAGCCGGTCGAGAGTGAAATGCACCGGCGTCAGTGGCTCGAAGGCGGCGCGGGCGTCGGCCAGAACGACCTCGACCATCCGCTGGACCAGCACCCGCTCGATGGTGGTGTAGGGCCGGCCCTCGATGCGCAGCGCCGCCGTCCCGCGACGACCGCCCAGCAGCACGTCGACGATCGAATAGATCAGATTGGAATCGACCGTCAGCAGGCCGTAGTTGTCGAGCTCCTCGGCCCGGAACACCGCCAGGATGGCCGGCAGGGGGATGGAGTTCAGATAGTCGCCGAAGCGGATCGACGAGATGTTGTCGAGGCTGACCTCGACGTTGTCCGAGGTGAAGTTGCGCAGGGACGTCGTCATCAACCGCACCAGACGGTCGAAGACGATCTCGAGCATCGGCAGGCGCTCGTAGGACACCAGGGCCGAGTTGATGATGGCGCGGATGCCCGACCGCTCGGACCCGTCGTCCTCGCCGAGATCGAAACCCAGCAGGCTGTCGATCTCGTCCTGGTTCAGGACCCGCTCGGCCAGGGCGGCCGGACGCTCGTCCGCACCGCCTTCCGCCAGCGGATCGATCGCTTCCGCGAACGGATCGGCGTCTTCGGCGAATGCCGCGTCAGTCATCCCTACTGCACCAGCATTTCTTCGATGAGCACGGCATCCACCTTGCCGGGCGCGGCGATCAGATTGACCCGACGCAGGATCTCGGCCCGCAGCTGGAAACTACCGCCCGAACCGGCGAGATCCTCAGGGCGGAGCTCCCGCAGGAAGCCCTGGAACATGTCCTGCATCCGCGGCATCTCGGCCTGCAACTGCTCCGCGACGTGGGCGTCCTTCGTCTCCAGCGTCAGCTTCAGCTTGAGGAAGGTCGGTCGGCCGTCGGGCGACTGAATATTCACCACCATGTCGGGCAGGGTGAAGAAGGTTACGCCATCCGGACCTTCCGCGATCACGCCCAGGGAAGGATCCGCCGCCGCCTCACCGGCGGCGCCGTGCCCCCCGCCCTTCTTCTCGTCCTTCTTCGCGTGACCATCCTTCTTCTCCGCGCCGTGATCGCCGTCTTCGGCGGCGGCGGGCTTGGGCTGCATCAGGAAGAAGGCCGCGCCCCCGCCCCCGCCCAGCACCACAAGGGCCGCGGGAATGATGATGAAAAGCAGCGGCAGCTTCTTTTTCTTCGGCGCCTCGCCTTCTTCGCCTTCCGGCGTGGGCGCATCCGATACGGCGGGCAGGTTGGCGTCATCGCCCGCCGCCGCACCCTTCTTCTTGCCGAATTTGAACATACGCAGCGCCCCGAGAATCTCTCGGTCCATACGACCGTTTTTTGGTTAACGAGCCGCTAAGAACCGGCAAATCCTGCCGGGCTCCGGATCAGGCGCTACGGCTCAAATGCCCGTCGCTGCTGGGTTAACCCTCCTGGCACGGCTGTTGCGAGGGATGAACCGAAAGGAGCCGCCCGTGGAAAACGCCGCCTATGTCGGACTGTCACGCCAGATGACGCTGCGCCGCGAGCTCGACATCGTGGCCAACAACATCGCCAATGCGGACACGACCGGCTTCAAGGTCGAACAGCTGCTGGTCGGAACCGAGGTCGGCGAACGGGCCCGCAACGCCTTCATCCGCCCGGGCGTCAGCTTCGTGCTGGACAACGGCGTCGGGCGCGATTTCGGCCAGGGCGCCCTGGGCCAGACCGGCCGCGACCTGGACTTCGCCATCGAGGGCGAAGGCGCCTTCTTCAAACTGACGGACGGACAGGGCGAAGCCTACACCCGCGACGGGGCCTTCACCGTGGACGCCGAAGGCCGCTTGATGACCGAAGGCGGCGCGGCCGTTCAGGGCGACGCCGGCGACATCATCCTGGACCCCGCCCTCGGCGAGCCCTCCGTGGCTCCCGACGGCACCATCAGCCAGAACGGCGCCCTGGTCGGGCGGCTGGCGGTGGTGCGCTTCGACTCCCTCGCCGTGCTCGAGAAGGGCGGCGACGGCCTGTACCGCAACGCCTCCAACGCCGCCCCCGCCGAGGCCCCGGACGTCCGGGTGCGGCAGGGCATGCTGGAAGGCTCCAACGTCAATCCGATCCTTGAGATCACCAATCTGATCGAGATCCAGCGCGCCTACGAGAGCGTGACCCGGATGATCGAGAACACCACAGACCTGTCACGCCGCGCCGTCGAGCGGCTGGGCCGGGCATAGAAAGGGAGACTGGGACATGCGTGCGCTCAGAACCGCAGCCTCGGGCATGGCCGCCCAGCAGCTGAACGTCGAGGTCATCTCGAACAACATCGCCAACATGAACACCGTCGGCTTCAAGCGTCAGCGGGCCGAGTTCCAGGATCTGCTGTACCAGAACGTCGAACGGATGGGCGCGCAGTCGTCCAGCCAGGGCACGGTGGTTCCGACCGGCATCCAGATCGGCGCCGGCGTCAAGGCCGGCTCTGTCTACCGCATCACCGAACAGGGCAGCCCGACCCAGACCGGCGGGCGCTACGACATGGCTGTCGACGGACGCGGCTATTTCCAGGTCGTCCTGCCCTCGGGCGAGACCGCCTACACCCGCGCCGGCAACTTCTCGGTCAATGGCGAAGGTCAGCTGGTCACCGACGACGGCTATGCGGTCGAACCGTCCATCACCATCCCGCAGGATGCGATCGACGTGACGATCTCCAAATCGGGCCAGGTCCAGGTCAAGACCGACGGCCAGACCGAGCCGGCCATCGTCGGCCAGCTCGAACTGGCCAGCTTCTTCAACGAGGCGGGGCTGGAAGCCGTGGGCGACAACCTGCTGATGGAGACCGCCGCGTCAGGGACAGCCAACGTCGGAACGCCGGGCGAGGTCGGCTTCGGTCAGATCCTGCAGGGCTACACAGAGGCCTCAAACGTCGACGCCGTGTCCGAGATCAGCGCCCTGATCATCGCCCAGCGCGCCTATGAGATGAACTCCAAGGTCATCACCACCGCCGACCAGATGCTGTCGGTCGCCGGGCAGGTGAAGTCGTGAGGACGCTGATCCTCGCCGCCGTCGCCGCCCTGACCCTCGCCGCGCCGGCGTTGGCCGGGCCGGTGACGCTGAAAGCCAATCCGGTGGACTCCGACGGACGCGTGACGCTGGGCGACCTGTTCGACGGCGCAGGCGGCGCCGCGAACGTCGTCGTCGGCCAGCGCGCCGGCCCGTCGATCGTGTTCGAGGCCGGCCAGTTGCAGAGCCTCGCCCGCCAGTCGGGTCTGGACTGGGCAAATCCGACCGGGTTGCGCCGGGTCGTGGTGCGCAACGCCGCCCTCGCCCCCGGCGCGCCCGTCGCGGCGGCGGCCGATGCGACGGCAAGGTCCGCCGCACCGGTGGTTTCGCGTCCTTCTCCGGTCCGCAGCGCCTACGCCGACCGGGTCATCAGCCGCAACGACATCGTCGAGGTCGCCTATGAGGTCGGCGGCGTCCGCCTGACCATCAGCGGCCGGGCCGAGGGAAACGCCGCCGCCGGTCAGCGTCTGGCGATCCGCAATCTGCAGTCCGACCGGATCATCGACGCCGTCGCCATCGCCCCGGGGCAGGCCGCCGCCGGTCCCGCCGCCCGCGCCTCCACCCAGCAACTCGCCGCCCGGTAAAGGGAAACAGTCCTGATGCGTACCGCCCCGATCCTCGCCGCCGCTTCGCTTCTGGCCCTCGGCGCCTGCTCGACCGCCGTCGAAACCGTCATGGGGCCCCAACTGGCCCCGATCGGCTATCCGTCGGCTCTGGTTCCCACCGACCAGATCATCATGGCCTCGGCCGTCCAGCAGCAGGCCGACCGCGCCGCCAGCGCCAACAGCCTGTGGCGCACCGGGGCCCGCACCTTCTTCGGCGATCAGCGCGCCCGCAGCGTCGGCGACATCCTGACGGTCAACATCGACATCGATGACCGCGCCCAGACCCAGAACTCGACCCAGCGGTCCCGTTCCAACGACATCTCGGGCGGCGTTTCGAACTTCTTCGGCCTGGAGAACAGCCTGGGCCGCGCCTTCCCGGGCGGGTTCGATCCGCAAAACCTCGTCGGACTGGAAGGCGCATCCAACGCCAGCGGCACAGGCTCGGTCAACCGGTCGGAAAAGGTCAGCCTGACCATCGCCGCCGTCGTCACCGGCGTCATGGCCAACGGCAATCTGGTCATCCAGGGCCGGCAGGAGGTGCGCACGAATCGCGAGGTGCGCGAACTGACCGTCGCCGGCATCGTGCGGCCCGAGGACATCAGCTCGGGCAACACCATCGCCCACACCCAGATCGCCGAAGCCCGCATCAGCTACGGCGGCCGCGGCGATATCAGCCGGGTGCAGGCTACCCCGGCGGCCCAGTCCCTGGTGGAGCGGTTCAGCCCGTTCTGACCGCGGCGGGTCCGTAAGACGGCGGGACGGCGCGAGGCCCCGGCCAAGCGGAGCCGTGAACCGTTAATGAAGAGCAGCGTTTGTTTGACAGACGCGAGTGTTTTTCATGCTGAAGTTCGCCATTCCCGCCGCCGCCGCCCTCGGACTGATCGCGTTCGCCGCCCAGTCGCAGGCGACCAATTCGGACACCACGACCGCCGTGGCGCCGATGGGATGGCATCTGAGCCATGAGGGCGACCTGGCCAAGCTGGCCTACGGCGTCGCCAACTCCGATCAGCTGGCGCTGATCATGACCTGCGCGCCCGGTCAGAAACAGGCCGTCCTTTACGGCGACGTCGAGCCCGTCGGCGCCCGCTATCAGAACGCTGCGATGAGGCCCATGGCCATTGATCCTCTCAGCGGCGGGCTGGATACCGGGGTCCGGATGTCGGTCGCCGATCCGGCTCTGAAACAACTCGTCCGCCGCGGCAAGCTGGACGTGGTGGGCGACGCAGGCGCTTTCGAACTGACCACCACCCGCGAAGAGCGCATACTGGTCGGCGAGTTTTTCGCCTATTGCGGAAACGGGCAGGCCTGATCACATCCGATCGAACCTTCAGCGGGGGCTGAGCCATGATTGTCTTTCTAGCCGCCGCGGCCCTGGCCGCACAGACCGCGCCGCCCGTTTCCGTCTGGACATGGACGCTGTACGCCGACACGGCCCCCGTGGTGCTGGCCAATGAGATCCCCGACACCGCCAGTCTGCGCGTCACCCTGGAATGCGATCCCGGGTCGAGCGTGGCGCGTGTCACCCTGTACGGGGTCGCCCTGACCGGAATGGCCCGGGCCACCGCCGGCGAGGCCGTCGCCATGGCCGAGGCTGCACCGGCGCGGGGCGGCGGGACCAGACTGGCCCTGCGCACGGACCATCCAGCCTTCGCGGCGTTTGCCGCGGGCGGACGCATGACCTTGCTGGTCGGCGAACAGAGCCGGCCGATCGAGGTTCCGGCCGGCCACCTTGCCAAGCTGCGCCGTTTCTCCGAACTGTGTTCCGGCTGAACTCCGGAGCCGACATGCGCAGCCCCACGATCCTCGCCCTGGCCGCCGTGGCTTTGACAGCGTCGGCCTGCGCTACAGTCGCGCCGGAAGCGCCCGCAACGACCGCCTCCAGCGGATCGCCCGCCCCGATCGAGGGCTATGACTGGTTCTTCCATGCCGATGAGGACGCCGCCCGCCTCGCCTATGGTCTGGCCGAGAGCGACGACCTGCGGCTGGGTCTGGATTGCACCCGCGCGTCCGGGCGACTGTCCCTCAGCGGCGTCGCCCCGGCTGCGGCCAGGCCGGAGTTCCACATCGAATCCGGCGGCGAGACGGAGCGCTTCCAGGCCAGGGCCGAACCGTCCCAGCTTAATGACGGCGTTTTCCTCAGCGCGGACGCCCCCGCCGACGCGCCCGTGTTCCAGCGGTTCCGCCGGGTCGGCTGGCTGGCCGTGTGGGAGGACGGGGTCCGGCAGACCTATGCGCCGCATCCTGCGTCCGCCCCCGATATCGAGCGCTTCTTCGCCTTCTGTGGTTGACGCGGGGCGCCGGCTCCGGTGCAGTCCCTCATCCTCGGGAGGGACCTCATGAAAACCGTCATCGCCGTCAGCGCCATCGCCCTGCTCGCCGCCTTCGTCCAGCCGGCCATGGCCCGGACGACCGCGCCGGCCGCCACGGCTCCCGCCGCTCCGAACGCGGCCCTGGCCTCGATCCTGGCGGACTATGAAATCTATCTGCGCGCCGTCGATCCGGTCGGCGCGGGGATGGAGGGGGATCGCGCGGCCCTGTCCCGCCTGGGCGACGCCTCGCGCGCCTTTGAGGTCGCGCAGGAGCCCGTGCTCAAGGGGTTCGCCGACCGGCTGGCTCTGATCGATCCCGCCGGTCTGACCGAGGACGAGCGCCTGAACCACGCCTTCATGACCTATGTCGTCCAGCGGTCGCGCGATCGCATCCCGCTGGATACGGGTCGCATCGACGCCTTCTCGTCCGAGGGCGGGCCGGGCCAGGGCATGGGTTATATCGCCAGCGTCACGCGCATCGCCACCGCCGCCGACGCCGAGGCCTGGATCGCGCGGCTGGAGGCCATGCCGAAGGTCTATGCGGATCAGCTGGCCAACGCCCGGCGCGGTCTCGAGACCGGGATGCTGCAACCCCGCTCCATCGTCGAGAACGCCCTCACCCTGATCGAGCCGGAGGCGGCCCTGACGCCCGGGACCGATCCGCTGCTGAAGCCTTTCGCCGCCCTGCCCGCCTCCATTCCCGTGCCGCAGCAGAACGGGCTGCGCGAGCGAGCGGCCCGCGCGGTCGCCGACGGCGTCATGCCTCAGCGCCGCGAATGGGCGCGATTCCTGCGCGAGGATTATCTGCCCCGCGCGCCGGAAACGCTCGGCCTGGTCAACCGGCCGGGCGGGCGTGAGCTGTACGCCTATCTGGTGCGTGGCTTCACGACCACCGACCTGACCCCGGATCAGGTCCACCGGATCGGGCTGGACGAGGTCGCGCGCATCCGCGCCCGCATGGACATTGAAATGCGGGCGGCGGGATGGACCGGCGACTTCGCCGGCTTCCTCCATTTCCTGCGCACCGATCCGCAGTTCTACGCCACGACGCGCGAGGACCTGCTGGAGAAGGCGTCGGAGATGGCCAAGCGGTCCGACGACGGCCTGCCGGCCCTGTTCGGGACCCTGCCCCGCACCCCCTATGGCGTGCGTCCGGTCCCGGCCGAGATCGAAGCGAATTACACAACGGGACGCTACTTTCCGGGATCGATGAAGAACGGCGTGGCCGGCGGCTACATCGTCAATACCTCGGCCCTGGACCAGCGCCCCCTGTACGAGCTGCCGGCCCTGACGCTGCACGAGGCGGTCCCCGGGCACCATCTGCAGATCGCCCTGCAGCAGGAAGCCGCCGACGGCCCCTATTTCCGCCGCGGCGTGGACGTGACCGCCTTCATCGAGGGCTGGGGCCTGTATTCGGAATTCCTCGGCGAGGAGATGGGCTTCTATCGCACCCCCTATGAGCGGTTCGGCCGGCTGAGCTACGAGATGTGGCGCGCCTGCCGGCTGGTCTCGGACACCGGCATCCACTGGCTGGGCTGGGACATCGAACAGGCCCGCGCCTGCTTCCGCGACAACTCGGCCCTGGCGCCGCTCAACATCGAGACCGAACTGCAGCGCTATATCGGCTGGCCCGGTCAGGCGACGGCCTACAAGATCGGCGAAATCCGGCTGCGCGAGGTCCGGTCACGGGCGGAAGCCGATCTGGGCGACCGGTTCGACATCCGGCGTTTCCACGACGCCCTGCTGGTCGACGGGCCCCTGCCCATGGCCCTGCTGGACGAACGGATGAACCGCTGGATCGCCGAGGAGAAAGTCAGGTAGGTGCGACCGGCCGGAGCCTCTCGTCGTCGCGAACAAGCGCGTTCGCCGCTTTCAGCCTCGGAAGCGAGATCATTCTCTGGCGCCCGTCCCAGGTATCCGGGAGGCAGGCCAGCGCGATGTGCTCGGGGCCGTTGAACACGACCGCCGCTTTCCGGGCCTCGAGATCGAGCTGGAAGAACAACAGATGTTGTGCAGTTGTATCGACCCGCCGATACGCTGGTCCGCGTCCTGTCGTGCTGGTTTTCACCTGAACGGATCGCCCGTCTGGCGCGTGGCCGTCAATTCCCGGCCCGCTCTTCAGCTTCAAGCCAAAGACCTCCGCGGCGATCGCTTCTCCCAGATCTCCTACAAGCTTCCCATCGAAGGTGAAGGTCAGGCCGGCAGCCTGATAGTGGTTGCGCAGCCGATTGCGGGCCTCAACAAGCGGCTCGAGAAGGGGCGGCAGGTCGAAAAGGTTCATGGCTGGCTATCCGATAAACCGAGCTCGGCCCGGACCTTCTTCGTCAGCTTCGCCGCCACGATGCCGTGGGCGATGGCCAGATGCTCGGCCAGTTCGTCGTCGGGCCAGTCGTCGATGCGCGGCAGGTTCACCCATTTCGCCCGGGCCATATAGGGGGCGGGACGGGCATGGCCGGACTCGGTCAGCACCTCATAGGCGATGTCCGAGACCTTGAACGAAATGCCGCCCTGCTCGCCGACCATGACGAACATCTTGCCGCCGACGCGGTAGGCGTCGTGATGTTCGCCGAACGGATGGTCCAGGGTCGCCGCGGGCAAGGCCAGGCAGACCTTGCCGACCCCCTCCCGGTCCATGATCAGGCCTCCGCGCCGGCGGCCACGCCCACACCGATCGGGCAGACCACCCCGGTCCCGCCGATGCCGCAATAGCCGGCCGGATTCTTGGCCAGATAGCCCTGGTGATAGTCCTCGGCGAAATAGTACGGCCCCGCCGGCGCGATCTCGGTGGTGATCGTCCCGCGCCCGGCCTTCGACAGGGCGGCCTGATAGGCCTCGCGCGAAGCCTCGGCCTCGGCCCGCTGTTCGTCGTTCAGCCAGTAGATGACCGAGCGATAGGTGGTGCCGACGTCATTGCCCTGGCGCATGCCCTGGGTCGGGTCGTGATTTTCCCAGAAGGCTTTCAGCAGGTCGCCATAGCTGATCTCGTGCGGGTTGAAGACCACCTGGACCACCTCGGCATGGCCGGTCTTGCCGGTGCAGGTTTCCTCATAGGTGGGATTGGGCGTGATGCCGCCGGCATAGCCGACCGAGGTCACCCAGACGCCCGGCAACTGCCAGAAGATGCGCTCGACGCCCCAGAAGCAGCCCATGCCGAAGATGGCGGTCTCAAAGCCTTCCGGATGCGGGCCCTTCAACGGACGGCCGGTGACGTAGTGGACCTCGTCGGTGTGCAGCGGCGTCGGCCGTCCCGGCAGGGCCTCGGCGGCGGTCGGCATTTCGTGGGATTTCTTGAACAGCATGGCGGGAACTCCGGTCGGGGTGTCGAACGCCTATATGGGATGCGTCGAGGCGCTTGCCGAGGGGGTCCGGGTGTTCTATCAGCCTCGCCTCGCGCCGGATCGACCTCCGGCGGGTTTCACGCGCGTCGTGGAAACGGACAGGTGGCGGAGTGGTCGATCGCGCACGCTTGGAAAGCGTGTGTACGTGAAAGCGTACCGAGGGTTCGAATCCCTCTCTGTCCGCCACGCACTTCCTCGACAACTGCCGGGTCCCTGTAACCCGGGAAATAACCCCGACATTACCGCGCCTTCGTCGAACCCGGAGACAGACAGCCCGTCTCTGTTCGCGGGACCTTGCCTGCAACACCCCGTTTTTGCCGGCCCCGTCTCCGCTCGCCCGGCGACGGGTCGTTTTCGCCTGCCCCTGAAAACAGGGAAGTACAGGGAAATCGCTCGAATTTCCGATTCGAACGCCCATCAGATGTTCCCATGAGCCGCCTACCCAGTCAGGGCGACCCGCGCGGGGGGCGTTACTGATCCACGCACTTATGCGCGCCTTATGCGCGAGCCGGCTTCCCGAATAGCCCTCTTACGCCCGTCGATGATCTGCTGAGGACAGCACGCCGAGGTCGGTCTGACCTCGATCACACTGTCACGCGGAAGCGCGTGACAGGCGCGCGCGTCGCTGAATGTCTGGCTGGAGGTGTCGGCATGGCCGATCTGGTTTTTCTGGTGTTGGGCGGCGGGGCGTTTGTCGCCTTCGCCGTTCTCGCCGCTGTCCTGAAGCGGGTGTGACGATGCTGGTCGCCATACTCTGGAGCGTCGGCGCGGTCGTCGTCGCCGTCTACATGGTCGCGGCGCTGCTGCGCCCCGAGCGGTTCTAGGGAGCCGCCGCCATGAACATTCAAGGATGGGCGGAGATCGCCCTGACCCTCGGCCTCGCCGCCCTGATCGGCTGGCCGATCGGCATCTACATGTCCCGCGTCTGGAACGGCGAGCGAACCTGGCTTGATCCGGTTCTGAAGCCGGTCGAGGGCCTGTTCTACCGCGCCGCCGGCGTGAACCCGGCGCACAGCCAGGGCTGGCTCGGCTATGCGGGCGCCCTGCTGGCGTTCAACGCGGCGGGCTTCCTGTTCCTCTATGCCATCCTGCGTCTGCAGGGCGGCCTCCCCATGAACCCGCAGGGGTTCGAGGGGTTGTCGCCGCATCTGGCCTTCAACACCGCCGTCAGCTTCGTCACCAACACCAACTGGCAGAGCTATGGCGGCGAGACGACGATGTCGACGCTGACCCAGATGACTGGCCTGACGGTGCAGAACTTTCTCTCGGCCGCGACCGGGGCGGCCATCGCCGCCGCCCTGGCGCGGGCCTTCGTCGCCAATCGCGGCGAGGGGGTCGGAAACTTCTGGGCTGACATGACCCGGACGACGTTGTGGGTTCTACTGCCCCTTTCGATCGTTCTGGCCCTGGTGCTGGTCGGTTTGGGCGTGACCCAGACACTGGCAGCCTCAGCCACGGCGACCGGGTTGGAGGGCAGGTCTCAAACCCTGTCGCTGTTCCCGACCGCCAGTCAGTTGGCCATCAAACAACTCGGCATCAACGGCGGCGGCGTCTTCAACGTCAACTCGGCGCATCCGTTCGAGAACCCCACGCCGCTGACCAATCTGATCACCGCCATCTCGATCAATGTGCTCGGCTGGGCCGCCTTCTTCGCCTTCGGCCGCAGCGTTCTGGCGAAGAAGGACGTCCGCGCCCTCGCCATCGCGGCCCTGGTTCTGCTCAGCCTGTCGGGCGCGGCGATGTATGCGATCGAGTCCCAGCCGGCGCCCGCCCTTGTCGCGGCCGGGGTCGAAGCCTCGGCCAATATGGAAGGCAAGGAAGTCCGCTTCGGCGTGCCGGCCTCGGTCGCCTGGGCGGTCCAGACCACCGGAGCCTCCAACGGCTCGGTCAACTCCATGCACGCCAGCTACATGCCGCTGGGCGGCGCGCTGCAAATGTTCCTGATGCAGCTGGGCGAGATACTGCCCGGCGGGATCGGCTCGGGCATCGCCGTCATGGTCGTCATGGCCGTGCTGTCGGTGTTCGTCGCCGGCCTGATGGTCGGGCGGACCCCGGAGTATCTGGGCAAGAAGATCGAGGCGCGCGAAATCCAGTTCGCCATGATCGCGGTGCTGGTTCTGCCACTCGCCGTCCTCGGTTTCACGGCGGTCGCGGCGGTCTTGCCCACGGCTCTCGCTGGGCTGCTGAACGACGGTCCGCACGGCCTGTCCGAGATACTCTACGCCTACACATCAGCGGCGGGGAACAACGGCTCGGCCTTCGCCGGCCTGACCGCCAACGCGCCGTGGTGGAACACGACCCTGGGCATCGCCATGCTGATGGGCCGCTTCGTTCCCGCCATCGCCGTGCTGGCCATCGCCGGCAGCCTGGTGGTCAAGCCCAAGCTGGCGCCCAGCCCCGGCACGCTGCCGACCCACGGCCCGCTGTTCATCGGCCTGGTGATCGGCGTCATCCTCATCCTCGGCGGGTTGCAGTTCTTCCCCGCCCTCGCCCTTGGCCCCCTCGTCGAGCACTTCCAGGTGCTGGGCGTGGTGGCCGGGCTCTGATCCGGGACCCCCTGACATGACCTTCGCAAACCCCGAGCACCTGGGCGAAACCCGCCGGGCCGCTCCCCTGGCCGGCGGCCTGTCCGGCCCCATGCTGGGCCGGGCGGTCGGCGACGCCTTCGTCAAGCTGGACCCGCGCAAACTGCTGCGGAACCCGGTGATCTTCACCACCTGGATCGTGGCGCTGCTGGCGACGGTTTCGGCCATCGCCGCCGTCGTCGCCGGCGAGGCCGCCGGCTTCGCCATCCAGCTGGCGGTCTGGCTGTGGGCGACGGTGCTGTTCGCCAACATCGCCGAGAGCGTCGCCGAAGGGCGCGGCAAGGCGGCGGCGGACTCGCTGCGCGCCACCCGCGTCACGACGAAGGCGAAGCTGATCGTCGATCCCACCACCGGTCTCACAGTGCCGACGCCCGCTGGAGAACTGGAGGTCGGTTCGGTCGTCCTGGTCGAGGCGGGCGACGTCATCCCCTCGGACGGCGAGATCATCGAAGGCATCGCCTCGGTCAACGAGGCCGCCATCACTGGCGAGAGCGCGCCCGTGATCCGCGAAAGCGGCGGCGACCGTTCGGCCGTCACCGGCGGCACCACGGTGGTGTCCGACTGGATCAAGGTGCGTATCACCTCGGCCCCGGGCTCGACCTTCCTCGACCGCATGATCTCCATGGTCGAGGGCGCCAACCGCAGGAAGACGCCGAACGAACTGGCCCTGTCCGTGCTGCTGGCGGGCCTGACGCTGGTGTTCCTGATCGCGGTCGTGACGCTGCTGGGCCTGGGCGCCTACTCCGGCATCAGGCTGGATCCCATTGTGCTCGGCGCCCTGTTCATCACCCTGATCCCCACCACCATCGGTGGCCTGCTGTCCGCCGTCGGCATCGCCGGCATGGACCGGCTGCTCAAGGTCAATGTGCTGGCCACCTCCGGCCGCGCCGTCGAGGCGGCGGGCGATGTCGACACCCTGCTGCTGGACAAGACCGGCACCATCACCTTCGGCAACCGCATGGCTGTCGAGGTGATCCCCGTGCCCGGCGTGCGGCCCGAGGCCGCCATGCGCGCCGCCGTCATGGCGTCCCTCGCCGATGAGACGCCCGAGGGCCGTTCGATCATCGAACTGGGCCGTAACGCCGGTCTGGCCGTTGATTTGCCCGCCGGCGCCAAGGCCATCCCCTTCTCGGCGATGACCCGCCAGTCGGGCGTCGACGCGGATGGAAAATCCTGGAGGAAGGGCGCGGTCGACGCCGTGCTCAAGTCCCTGAAACTGGCGGAGGCCGACGCCCCGGCCGAGTTCCGCCAGACGGTCGACCGTATCGCCCGCTCGGGCGGCACCCCGCTGGCGGTGGTCGAAAACGGCGCCCTAGTCGGTATCATCCACCTGAAGGACGTGATCAAGCCGGGCATGAAGGAGCGGTTCGCCGACCTGCGCCGCATGGGCCTGCGCACCGTCATGATCACCGGCGACAACCCGGTCACCGCGGCCGCCATCGCCTCGGAAGCGGGCGTGGATGACTACCTCGCCGAGGCCACGCCCGAGGACAAGATGCGCCTCATCAAGGCCGAGCAGGCCAAGGGGCGTCTGGTCGCCATGTGCGGCGACGGGGCCAATGACGCGCCGGCGCTCGCCCAGGCCGATGTCGGCGTCGCCATGCAGACCGGCGCCCAGGCCGCCCGCGAGGCCGGCAATATGGTCGATCTCGACAGCGACCCGACCAAGGTCATCGAGATCGTCGAGGTCGGCAAACAGCTGCTGATCACCCGCGGCGCCCTGACGACCTTCTCGATCGCCAACGACGTGGCCAAATATTTCGCCATCATCCCGGCGATGTTCGTGGTCGCCCTGCCGGCGCTCGGCGCGCTCAACGTCATGGGGCTGCACAGCCCGCAGAGCGCCATCCTGTCGGCGGTGATCTTCAACGCCCTGGTGATCGTGGCGCTGATCCCGCTGGCCCTGCGCGGCGTCAAATACCGCGCCATCGGGGCCGGGGCGCTGCTGTCCCGCAACCTGCTGATCTACGGCCTCGGCGGTCTCGTCGCCCCGTTCGTCGGCATCAAACTCATCGACATCGTCATCTCCGGCCTCGGCCTGGCGTGACCCCCCAAATCCAAGGAGTGATTTCCATGACCCGCAAAACCTACCTCAAGTCATCCGGCCGCAACGATGTCTGGTTCGCCGGCGCCTGTCTGGTCGCCCTGGTCGTCTGGGGCATCGCCTCGAACGCCGACGCCCAGGTCGCCGATCCAGCGACCGCCCAGAACCCGTCGCAGGCCGTGGCCGAACCGTCCGGTCCCGCCATCGCCTGGAACGTCGCCGTCGGTTCCGACTACGTCTTCCGGGGCGTGAGCCAGACCGAGGAAGACGCCGCGATCTCGGGCGGCGTCGATCTGACCAGCGGAACCGTCTATGCCGGCGCCTGGGCCTCCAACGTCGCCTTCCCCGGCGACCCGGACACCGATGCCGAAATCGACCTCTATGGCGGCGTCCGGCCAGAGTTCGCCGGATTCGCCTGGGACTTCGGCGTGGTCGGCTATTTCTACACCGGCCAGCCGAACGGAGCCGACTACGACTATGTCGAGGCCAAGGTCGCGGCCTCGCGCGCCTTCGGTCCCGCCACCCTCGGCGCGGCGGTCTACTGGTCCCCCGACTTCTTCGGCGCCGCCGAGGATGAGGCGACCTACGTCGAGGCCAACGCCGCCTTTTCGCCGGCCGACAAGTGGACGGTCTCGGGCGCCGTCGGACGCCAGTTCCTGTCCTCGGACTTCGACTACACCACCTGGAACCTCGGCGTGGCCCGGCAGCTGACCGACAACCTGACCCTCGATGTCCGTTACCACGACACCGACGAGCACGACTTCGGCGACATCTACGGCAGCCGCGCCGTGGCCTTGCTGAAGGCGGCCTTCTAGAGGACGACGCCCATGCTCAGCCAACTCCGCCCCGCGATCGTCATGATCGCCCTGTTCACCCTCCTGCTCGGCGTCGCCTATCCGTTCGCGATCACCGGCGTCGCCCAGCTCGCCTTCCCCGCGCAGGCGGACGGCAGCCTGATCCGCGACGCGGATGGCCAGGTCGTCGGCTCGGCCCTGATCGGCCAGCCGTTCGACGAGGCGCGGTATCTGCACCCGCGTCCCTCGGCCGCCGGCGACGGCTATGACGCCTCGGCCTCCTCGGGCTCGAACCTGGGTCCGCTCAACACCGACCTGGCCGACCGCATCAAGACCGACGCCGACGTCCTCCGGGCCGAGACGGGTGCGACAGTCATCCCGGCCGACGCCGTGACGACTTCCGCCTCGGGCCTCGACCCCCACATCTCTCCGGCCTACGCTCGCCTGCAGGCGGCGCGGGTGGCGCAGGCGAGGGGGATCGACGTGACGGCGGTGCGGCAGGTGATCGACGCGAATACCGAGGGCGCCCTGCTCGGCTTCATCGGTCAGCCGCGCGTCAATGTGCTGCTGACCAACCGGGCGCTCGACGCCCGCTTCCCCGCCGCGAGCTGAGTTGCCGGAAACGCCCCCCGGTCCCGATCCTTCGCCGGTCGCCCTGACGCGGCCGAAGCGAGGCCGGCTGAAGGTGTTCCTCGGCATGTCGCCGGGGGTCGGCAAGACCTATGAGATGCTGCGCGCCGCCCGACGCCGAAAGGCCGAAGGCGGCGACGTCGTTGTCGGGGTGGTCGAGACCCACGGCCGGCGCGAGACAGAAAGCCTGCTGCGCGGGATGGAGATGATGCCGCGCCGACCGATCGACTACAAGGGCCGCGTCCTGATGGAGTTCGACATCGACGCCGCGCTGGCGCGCAAGCCCGGCCTGCTGCTGGTCGATGAATACGCCCATTCCAACGTCCCCGGTTCCCGCCACCCCAAGCGCTGGCAGGATGTAGAGGAGCTCCTCTCCGCCGGCATCGACGTCTGGACGACGCTGAACGTCCAGCATCTGGAAAGCCTGTCCGACGTGGTGCTGCGCATCACCGGTGTTCGCCAGCGCGAGGCCGTGCCCGACAGCGCCCTGAGCCGGGCCGACGACATCGAGGTCGTCGACATCACCCCCGACGAACTGCGCAAACGCCTGTCCGAGGGCAAGGTCTATGTGCCCGAAACGGCGCGTCTGGCCTCGGAGAATTTCTTCAAGGTCGAGAACCTGACGGCCTTGCGCGAACTGTCGCTGCGGCGCGCGGCGCAGACGGTGGACGATCAGCTTCTGGCGACCCTGCGCGAGCGCGGCGTCGAGGGGCCGTGGGCGGCGGGCGAGCGCATTCTGGTCCTGGTTGGCGGCGATGCGATGGCCGCGGCGCTGGTGCGGACCGGTCGGCGGCTGTCCGACATGATGATGGACGCGCCCTGGACCGTCGCCCATGTCGAGCGACCGAACCGGCCGGTGTCGGGTCCCGACAGCGCCGCCCGGCTGAGCCAGGCCTTCATGCTGGCCGAGCAGCTGGGCGGGCGGCCGCTCGTCCTCACCGGCGACGACGTGGTCAAGGCCGTGATGGACCACGCCCATCGCAACAACGTCACCCAGATCGTCATCGGCAAGGGCCGGGACAGCCGCATCCACGACCTTCTGGGCCGGTCGCTCGCCGCCGGACTGTTGCGGGCGGCGCGGGGGGTGGCGATCCATATCGTCACCGAGCCGGTCGACGACACGGTGGAGCTGAACAAGGCGGTCCCGCCGCCGCCCGGGTCGCCCCACTGGCGCGCCTACGCCGTCGGGGCCGGTTTCATCGGCGCGGCCACGGCCCTGGCCCTGTTTCTCGATCGCGCCTTCGAGCGCGTCGATCTGGGCGTGGTCTATCTGTCCGCCGTGCTGGCGGCCGGCGTCCTGTACGGCCTGCGCCCCGCGCTGGCGGCGGCGACGGTCGCCTTCCTCGTCTACAACTTCCTGTTTCTCGAGCCGCGCTACACCTTCTACATCGGCTCTCCGACCGACATTCTGACCCTGATCGTCTTCTGGGCTGTCGCCTCGGTCACCGGCGGCCTTGCGGGTCGGGTCAGGGACCAGGCGAGAAACGCCCAGCGCCGCGCCTCGGCCGTTTCGGCCCTTCTCGCGGCCAGCCAGGCTCTGGCCGCCGCCGACGACCGTTTCGAAACCGCCCGGGTGCTGGCCGAACAGACCGCCGCCGCGGCCGGCGCCAAGGCCATCGTCCTGCTGCCCCGGGACGGCGACATCACGCCGGTCGCGGGCGCGCCGGAACTGGAAAAGCTGGGAGCGGCGGCCATGGCGGCGGCCCGGTGGGCGTGGGAGCGGGGCGAACCGGCCGGCCATGGCACCGGCACGCTGCCGCAGACCAGCTGGACGTTCCGGCCGCTCCAGGGCGTCCGGTCCCGTTCCGGAGTGGCCGGGATCGAGGCGGACGCCCTCGCTCCCGGCTCGGACGAGGAACGGCTGGCCCTCGCCCTGCTGGACCAGGGCGCCGTGGCGCTGGAACGGGCCCAGCTGGCCGGCGACGCGGTCGAGACCGAAACCCTGCGCCGCACCGACCGCTTCCGCGGCGCCCTGATGAACTCGGTCAGCCATGACCTGCGCACCCCGCTCTCAACCGTGCTTGGGGCCGCCACGACCCTGATCGAATATGGCCCGACCCTGAAGCCGGAGGTGCGAAAAGACCTGCTGCTCAGTATCCGCGAGGAGGCCGAACGCCTCAGCCGCTACGTCGGCGACCTGCTCGACATGACCCGGCTCGAAGGCGGCGCGCTCAACATCAAGGCCGACTGGACCGATATCCGCGATGTTCTCAACGCCGCAGCCGAGCGGGTCTCACGCCGGCTCGGATCGCGGCGCCTGACCCGCGACTTTCCCGCCCAACTCAGCGTGGTCAGCCTCGACCAGGGTCTGCTGGAACAGGCGCTGGTCAACATTCTCGAGAACGCCATCGCCTACAGCCCCGACGGCTCGACCATTGAACTCGCGGCCTATGAGGACCGGGGCTCGGTGGTCATCAGCATCGAGGACGAGGGCAAAGGCATTCCCACCGCCGAACTCGAACTGGTGTTCGACAAGTTCCGGCGCATGGAGGAGCAGCCGGATCGCTCCAAGGGGGCGGGCCTCGGCCTCGCCATCGCCAAGGGCTTCGTCGAGGCGATGAACGGCCGCATCGCCGCCGCCAGCCCCATCCTGGACGACCACGGCACCCGCATCCTGATCAGCCTGCCCAAGTCCATCGCCACCCATCGGGACCTGTTATAGAGCGCCATGTCTGCCGTCAGACCCCGCATCCTCGTCATCGATGACGAACCGCAGATTCACCGCTTCCTCTCGCCCGCGCTCGACGCGGCCGGCTACGAGCCGAAGCGGGCGGACAGCGGCCAGGAAGGCTTGCGCGGTATCGCCCTGTGGAGCCCCGACGCGGTGGTGCTCGACCTCGGCCTTCCCGACATGGACGGCAAGGACGTGCTTGTCCGGGCCCGCGAGTTCTACAGCGGCCCCATCATCATCCTGTCCGCCCGTGACCGCGAGGCCGAGAAGATCGAAGCGCTCGATCTGGGCGCCAACGACTATGTCGAAAAGCCGTTCGGCGTCGGTGAACTGCTGGCCCGCATCCGCGCCAGCCTACGTCAGAGCGCGGACCCGGCTGTCCGCAAGGGTCCCGTCACCGCCGGCGAGGTCATTATGGATTTCGATCGGCGACTGGTGACGAGGAACGGCGAACTCGTTCGCCTGACCCCAAAGGAATACGACCTGCTCGCCCATCTCGCTCGGTATGTCGGCAAGCTGATCAGCCATGCCGATCTGCTAACCGCCGTCTGGGGCGCGGCCCACGTTGCCGACACCCAATATCTTCGCGTCGTCATCAGCCAGCTGCGTCAGAAGCTTGAGACCGACCCGTCTCAACCCAGACTGATCGTGACTGAGCCGGGCGTGGGCTACAGGCTCGAAGCGTAACAGGGCGCCGACCGTTCGTTTCTGCTCGTCGCGACCCGATAGACACATCCTTCCAGAGCCGGTGACGGAACCTCGCCCCCGTTTCGGAGACAGGTTGTCTGTTGGACTGCCCCCACCGCCACGCACCTCGATGAACAATCTCAGTACAGAGATGAGGTCGGTCCGGCGAATGCTCGTAGCGCAGGCTGAACCATCAGCGAAACTTACACCGCATGATGGAGATTTCTTGCGCGGCGGCGGAATTTTCCGCGCCAGGAACAGACCTTCCCGAAACCACGGTGTGCAGTCTGATATTCCCCGCCCCGCGGGCGCTCACTCACAATCGGGCGAGGGTGGCGGCAAGGGCGGGGCGATGACGCCCACATTCCAGTGCCAGGCGACGCCCCACGCCCGGCGTCGGCACACCACGGCCTCATGGAGATCGTAGCCGTTCGGTGGGCCCCCGCGCAGACGCGGCGCATCTTCGAAGGCCATATAGGCGCGCTCCCGGTCGTAGGGCCGCCATGCTTCCTCCCCGTGCGCGCGGGGCGCGCCGTCGCGCGCGAACGTCGCCCAGTAGCTCAGCATGGCGTCGGACAGGCGCCGTTCCCGGGCGTCCTGCGGCACGGGCGGCCAGTACCGCGGCGTCGCGTCGGTCGTGCCGAAGACGAACGGAATCTCCGAGGCGTGAAACGCCCGGAATCCGCCCTCGTCAGCGGACGGGTAGCCGTGGTCGAAGTAGTAGAGGAACGCCCGCGCACCGAGCGCTGTCTGCTTCACCGCCAACCGCTCGGCCGTCCAGCCGTACAGGGCGTCCCGCGTCGTCTCCAGCATGCTCTCCGCCATCGTCTCCGCCGGATAGCGGGCGAGGAAGGCCTCCGCGAGGTCGCCGTAGCGCGCGCGGATTTCGGCATCGTAAAGGGCGGCGCTCGCCGGCGCCGGCGGCAGCAGGAAGCGGAGCGAGCGGATCTCCCCCTCGTTGTAGCCGGCGAGGACCGGCACGGCCGCCTGTTCGCCGCGGTCGAAGGTCTCCACCAGCTGGCGCGGCAGGGTGTGTCCATCGATATTGCCGAGCGGGAAGTAGCGGGTGCGCGCCGTCCCCTCGATGATCGCCCGGGCGTCGAGCGCCCGCAGGGCGGCGGGATCGGCGGCGCCCAGGGCGTCCGCCAGCAATGCTCCGGCGGTCTCGGCGTCGGGCCAGTCCGCCCAGGACCCGTTCCGCAGCTCGGGCATGGTGATCATATAGGCGCTCTGGGCGATGGCGCGGTGGAACAGGCCGCGCGCCTTCGGGGCCGCCATCAGATACAGGACGCTGAGAGCGCCGGCGGACTCGCCGGCGATCGTCACATTGTCGGGGTCGCCGCCGAAGGCGCCGATGTTCCGTCGCACCCAGCGCAGCGCCTCGATCTGATCCATCAGGCCGTAGTTGCCCGAGATATTGTCCGGCGACTCCGCGCTGAGCCCCGGATGCGCCAGCCAGCCCAGGGCGCCGAGCCGGTAGTTGATCGAGACGAGCACGACGCCGCGCCCGGCGAACCCGGCGCCGTCATAGATCGCCTCGCTGGCCGCGCCGCTCACCAGCGACCCGCCATGGATCCAGACCAGCACCGGGGCCTTGCGGGCCGGGCCGGGCGTCCAGACGTTGAGGAACAGGCAGTCCTCGCTCATCGCCGCGTGACTGGCGAAGGGCGATGCGGGCTGCATGCAGGCGGCGCCGAACGCCGTCGCCTCGCGGACGCCGGTCCAGGGCGGCAGGGACGCGGGCGGACGCCAGCGCAGGTCGCCGACGGGAGGACGCGCGTAGGGGATGCCGCGAAAGACATGAACGCCGTCTGCCGCGACGCCCCGCACATCGCCCGCGGGGGCGGTGACGAGCGGCGCGTCCTGGGCCGAGACAGGCGTCGCCAGACACAGCGCCAGGGCGGCGGCCGCCGCCCGGACGCCACGCCGGAACGCCGACAAGGCGATCGGCGCCGTCCTCACGACGACCTCTCCGGCGCGTAGCCGGCCCGGGCCAGCTCCATCTCGCTCTGCCGCAGGGCGTTGTCGGGCACGAAGTCATTGGCGGGGTCGATGATCGCCGCCCATCGCTCGGCCACCGCCTCGGCGGCGTCGTCGCCGGTCGCGATCTGGACGCCCCGGGTCAGCGAGATCCGCGCCGCCTCGAAGCCCCCCGCCCCGGCGCAGAGGATGGCGCGATTGGGGGCGTCCTCGCGCACCAGCGCCAGCACGGCCGGGCTGACGTGTTCGGGCTTCAGCAGGCGCAGCATTTCCGCGGGCAGGACCCCCTCCATCATCTGCGTCGCCGCGGTCGGCGCCAGGCAGTTCACCCTGATGCCGTACTTCTCGCCTTCCAGCCCCAGGGTCTGCATCAGGCCGACGAGCGCCATCTTGGCCGCCGCGTAGTTGGACTGGCCGAAATTGCCGTAGAGGCCGGACGACGAGGTCGTCATCACGATACGGCCATAGGCCTGCTCGCGCATCGTCTCCCAGACCGCCTTGGTGCAGTTGACCGCGCCCATCAGGTGCACCTCGACCACCAGGCGGAAGTCGGCGAGATCCATCCTGGCGAAGGTCCTGTCGCGCAGGATGCCGGCGTTGTTGACGAGGATGTCGACGCGGCCCCAGCGCTGCCTCGCCTCCGCCGCCATCCGCCCCACGAAGTCGTAATCGGTCACGGAGCCCACCGCCGCGATCGCCTCGCCGCCGGCCGCGACGATCTCCTCCGTCACCTGTTCGGCCGCCCCGCCCGCGTCGTTGACCACCACGCGCGCGCCGCGCTGCGCCAGCAGCAGGGCGTGCGCCCGTCCGAGACCGCCGCCCGCCCCGGTCACGATCGCCACACGGCCATCCAGTCTGATCACGCTCTTGTCCTCTGTCTGATGAGACGACCGTCCGCCGCGAAGAAGCGAGCCCTTCAGGTCGCCGCCCCGGACCTGTTCGCATTGCGCTGCTCGAGGTCGGCGATGATCTGCGCGTGCCGCTTTCGGGTCAGGTGGTAGCCGATCAGGAAGAGCGGCGAGACCATGGCGAAGATCGCCGGCAGCGGCCCGGAAATGAGCGCCAGCTTCTCCAGCACCTCCTGCGGAATGGGCACGTCCGGCGCGCGTGAGGCGAGGTCCGTCGGAAACCGGATCACATCCAGGGCGATGCCGGCGATCAGCCCGCCCAGACCCGAGGCCGCCTTGAAGGCGAGGGTCAGGCCGGAGAAGAACAGGCCCTCGCGGCGCACGCCGAACAGCCATTCGTGCTCGTCCGCCGTATCGGCCAGCATGGACTGGAAGCCGATGCCGCCGATCATGATCGAGGTGCCGACGAGCAGCCCGTTGACGAACAGGACCGCCGTCGCGGTGGCGGGGGTGAGGGAGAATGGCCCGTAAAGCTGCAGCAGGGGCGGCCACATCAGGAACAGGGCGATGGCCAGGAAGGCCGTGATCGACAGCGTCCGCTTCTCGATATGACGAAGGGCGAAGGCGCTGATGGGCGCGCCCAGCAACGGCCCGAGGGTCGTGCTCAGCAGGATCAGCTGGATGGCGCCGGTGTCGAGGCCCCAGAAATAGCGGCTGGCGTGGAGCGCCAGGGAGACATGCGCGGAATAGGCCAGGAAGTAGGTCAGCACCGTCCCGAACAGGATCAGGAACGAGCGGTTGCGCGACAGCTCGATCATCTCGCGGCCGAAACCGGAAAAGAACATCCCCCCGCCCTCCTCCGGGCCGTGCAGCCGCGGCAGGGCGCTGCGCACGGCCCGGATGGCGATCATCCCCGCGACGAGCATGGCGGCCGCGCAGGTCCAGGCGAAGGGGACGTAGTTCCCGCGGCTCAGCATGCCGTCCGCTCCGGCCATGAAGACGCCGAGGCCGAGCACCACGCCGAGCAGGATGCCGGCGTTCTGGAACGAGAGGCGATAGGAGACGATGCTGGCGCGCTCGCGATAGTCGTCGGTCACCTCCGCCCCCGCCGCGGTGAAGGGCAGGACGAAGAACGACAGCGACAGCCTGAGGACGATCAGGCAGACGGTGACGTAGATGAACTGGGCGGCGCCGGTCAGCGACGCCGGAACCGAGAAGAGCAGGCCGAAGGCGCAGGCGAACGGGAGCAGGCCGCCGATCATGAAGGGGAGCCGGCGACCGAAGCGCGAGCGCAGACGATCGCTGGCCAGGCCGATCGCCGGATCCGCGACCGCGTCGATCAGCAGGGCGATCAGCTTGGCCATCCCGGCCATCGTGCCCGACATGCCGCAGACGGCGGTCAGGTAGAACAGCAGGAAGAAGCCGAAGCCGGCGGCGACGATGCCGTCGGCCATGGCGCCGGCGCCATAGGCGGCCTTGAAGCGCGCGGTCAGCGGCACGCTGCGCGCGGCCGAGGCGGCCGCTTCGTCGAAGGCGGGACTCTGTTGAACGGCCACGACTTACCCCCGGTCCCGGATCTGGTTCGCCGGCCCGGGGCGGAGCCCCGCGGCCTGCTCGATGAATTCGTCCACCCGCCGGGCCGCTTCCGCGCCGTGCGCTTCGAGGGCCGAGACGTGATCGCCGGGCAGGGCGATGAACGCCAGGCCGTTCGCATCGGCGAAACGACGGCTCGCGTCGTAGTAGAGGTCTTCCCGGCCCAGCCATAAAGCGGTCGGCGCGGCGCAGCGGGCGACCCCGTCGGCCAGACCACCGAGATCATTCATCGCATTGATCGCCGCCGCGAGACCGGCTTCCCTCGCGGGGTCCAGCCCGGCGAGCAACTCCGGACGGGTCTGGCGCACCATGGCGACGAGCGTGTCATAGGTGATCTCCGGCAGGCCCCAGACCGCGGCGGGCGTATACATGCCGCCCGCTGCATCCCACCCGCCGATCGCCAGCGAGGCGACGCGCCCGGGATGGAAGGTCGCCAGGGCGGACGCCATCCAGCCCCCCATGGAATAGCCGACCACATGGGCGCGCTCGATCCCGAGCGCGTCCAGCACGGCGGTCAGCTGGTCGGCCCGGCGGCGCGGGCCGTAACGTGAGGGATCAGACGGCGCGTCGCTGTCTCCATGCCCGAGGGAATCCGGCGCGATGACCCGTCGCCGCTCTGCGAGTCGCTGTCCGAAGTCGGTCTGGAGGAAATTGGTCCCGCTGCCGAAGGCGCCGTGGATCAGCAACACCGGGTCCCCGGCCCCCTGACCGACGTAGTGGATGCGATCGCCGGCGGCGTCGACATGTCCCTCAAGGGCGCCGGGCCGGGCGTTCACGCCGCCGGTTCCCGTCGCACCAGTCCCGACTGCTCGCCGAGGGCGTCATAGAGTCCCCGCTGATAGACCGGCAGGGCGCGGCGTCCGGCCGCGCCGCGCCCGGTGGCGATGGTCGATCCCGAATTGGCGGACACTGGCACCTGATGCTGGACCAGATAGATCAGCACGAGGTCGTTGACGGGGTCCGCCTGCCACCAGGTGCCGAACACGCCCGGCCAGGTGATCGAGCCCGGGGCGCCGCAGGAATAGGGATTGTCGACCACGTCCTCGGCGATCGAGACCCCCAGTCCGAACCCGGACTTCTTCCAGAGATCCATGCCCGCGAACGGAATCCGCCGCTGCGCGTCGGTCAGGCGGTTGGTCCGCATCAGCCGGACGGTTTCCGGACGCAACAGGCGGACTCCCTCCAGGGCGCCGCCCCCCAGCAGCATGCGGGCGAAGCGGTGATAGTCGGGGGCGGACGAGATCAGGCCGCCGCCGCCCGGCGTATAGGCCGGCGGTTCGTCGTACATCTCGGGCTCGACCTTCGCCAGCTTCGCCGACGTCTCATCATAGGCGTACAGGCTGGCGAGACGGCTGCGCTTCTCTTGCGGAAGCCAGAAATCCGTGTCGGCCATGCCGAGCGGCGCGAAGATGCGCTCGCGCAGGACCTCCCGGAGCGGCCTGCCTTCCACCCGGCCGATCAGAAAGCCGAGCACGTCCGACGAATGGCCGTAGTGGAAGCGTTCGCCAGGCTGATACGCGAGCGGCAGGGCGCCGAGGGCGGCCAGCCATTCGTCGGGCGTCAGCCGGTTCATCCCGGGATCTCCCAGCGCCGCCTCATAGGCCTGTTTGAGCGGACCCTCCGAGAAGGGCGCATAGGCGATGCCCGAGCGGTGGGTCAGCAGATCCTCGATGGTGATCGCCCGCCGCGCGGGGGTCGTCTCGTCCAGGGGACCCGCGGCGTCGCGCAGGACCACTGGATCAGCGAGCTCGGGAACCCAGCGCGAGACGGGATCCGAGAGCGCGATCCGCCCTTCCTCCATCAGCATCAGGGCCGCGACCGAGGTGACCGGCTTGGTCATCGAGGCGATCCGGAACAGGGTGTCCGGCCGCATCGGGGTTCGGGTCCCGATGTCGCTCCAGCCGATCGCGCTCGTCTCGACGACCTCGCCGCCCAGGGAGGAGAGGGTTACGACCCCGGAAAGTTCGCCACGGTCCACGAACCCTTGCAGGGCGGACCGGACCGTGGCGAGTTTCACAGGATCGAGGTGGTGGGCACGCGGGTAGACGCTACCGGGCATTGAGGCGTTCCAAGCGGTCAGAACGCTTTGCGAAGGTTCAGCGAGACGAAACGCCCGACCACATTGTAGGCGCCGCCGACGCCTTCATAGCCGGGGAAGAACGGCGGATCCTGATCGAAGACGTCATTCACCAGCAGGGCCAGCACCATTCCGTCGGTCGGGCCGTCAGCCGGCAGTGTCCAGCTGAAGCGCAGATCGACGGTCATGTAAGGATCGGACTCGTACGGGGCCGTTCCTCCTGCGGCCAGGCTGTAGTTGTTGGTCACGCCGTCCCGGTAGTTCACGAAGGCCGCCGCCGACATCGATCCCGCGTCCACGGCCAGTGACGCCCTGGCCGTCCAGCGGGACAGGCCGAGTTTCAGGACGTCGGATTCGGCGGCCGTCGGCGAAAACCGCGTGTGATAGTTGAGCACATAGTTGCCCGCCAGGCCGGCGGACACCGAACCGAAATCGGTCATCCAGCGATAACCGGTGTCGAAGTCCAGACCGTCGGTTGTGAGACTGCTCAGATTCTGGTTCCGCCGATCCACCACGAATATCGGGTTGCCGGCGATCGGGGCGCCGCCGCTCGGAATCGCGATGCCCAGCAGGGAATCAATGTCCGGGTTGCTCCCGGCGGCGTAGGAAGGATCATAAAAGACAAGTGCGTTCGCCAACACCGAATCCGCGAATACCTGCGGAAGCGTCGGCGAGGCGATCACATCGGTGTAATCCACATTGTAGTAGGTCAGGCTGGCGCGGAAGTTCGGCAGCGACGTCGGCGCGAGGTCGACGCCGAACGACCAGGTGGTCGCCTTTTCGGGCGCGAGGTCGGGATTGCCCCCCGACAGATAGATGGTCTGGACCCCGGCCAGAGACGCATCCAGCGCAGCCGCCCCCGCGGCGGCGGTATAGTAGGAGCCGATCGTCGCCCCGAGCTGGCGCAGCCCGGGCGCCCTGAAGGAGGTGCCGTAGGAGCCCCGGAAGGCCAGGCCTTCCATCAGCTCCCAATTGACGCCGACCTTCGGGTTCGTCGTCGATCCGAAGTCGCTGTAGTGGTCGAATCGGCCAGAGATCGACAAAGCCAGACTGCGCATCAGGGGCGCTTCGTTGCCGGCCCCGACGATCGGCACGAACAGCTCGCCATAGACCGCGCCGATATCGCGCTCCATGTTTTCGGAGACATTGAACGCCGGCGACAGATAGTAGCCGCGCTGCTCGAATGCTTCGTACCGGGCCTCGGCGCCGAGGGCGAATCGCATCTCGCCGCCGGGCAGGGTCAGCAGGGGACCGTCGAGTTTGGCGCCGGCGGCGCGGACTTCGTGCCGTTCGGTGATGTCGACGAAATAATTGTAGGCCAGAATCGCGTCGATCGTGCCTTGGGGGGTGTTGGAGCCAAACGGATCCAGATTGACGTCCGCGTAGGCCTGAAGCGCCGTTTGACTGAGCGCGAAGACGTAACTGTCGTTTTTCGCCCAATCCAGTGTTCCATAGACGGTCAGATTCAGATCGCGCGGCAGGTCGAAGTCGATCCCGAACGATGAGTTGCCGACCGCCTTGTCATTGGTGTTCGTGAAGTGGTCCGTCCCGAGGAGCTGACCACTATTGAAGTAGACAAACTCATGGATCGCGCCTGTCGGGCATCTGGCGTTTGGATTGGCGGTGAAGCCAGGGCAATACATGTAGACATAGACGTTCTGGGGCGCGACGCGAATGGCGTCGTGGCGATCCGAATACAGGACCTCGCCCCACAGCGTCGCCCAGTCGCTCAGGTCCTGACGAGCGGACAGAAATCCCGCGTGAATCGTCGAGGCCGGGAAAAGGTCCGCCCCGGCGCCGTTGTCGCAACGGTTCAGCGTGCCCGCCGCGCCGAACGAGTTGGTCGCGGCGTTGTACGCATACGGAACCGCATACGACGGGAAGGGATAGACATTCGGCGCGGAGCAGGCGTTCGGGCGCGAGTCCACGCCGCCCCAGGGTCTGTAATCCAGAACCCGATAATCACGCTCGCCGCCGGTGATATTGTCATTTTCAGAGTATTGGTAGGCCGCGAGCAAGGATCCGGTTCCCCAATCCTTGCCGAACAAAGCGCCGATGTTCCCGGCATAATAGTCGTCGGCGACGCCGTAGCTCGCGGAGAGTTCGACGCCATCGACATGCTGGCGGGTGATGAAGTTCACCACGCCGGCGACAGCGTCCGAACCGTAGATCGACGAGGCGCCGTCCGCCACGACCTCGATCCGTTCGACGGCCAGATTGGGAATGAGGGGATAATCAGGATTTGTCACCTGCACCCCCGCGCCAACGAGTCTGTGGCCGTTCATCAGCGGCAGGGTCGCGGTTGCGGGCAGACCGCGGAGGGCGGGTGCAAATGAACCCAGTCCCGGCCCCGTGCCGGCGCTCGTTTGAGGCGCGGTGTTGAAGCTGCTGAGCTGCGGGATGCTCGCGCTGAGATCGGGTGTGTTGGCGCCGCCTTGCGTCACGATGTCGTCGCGGGAGACGCTGATGAGATTCGAGCCGGTGGGTGGGACGCCCCGGATGCTTGAGCCCGTGACGATGACGTCTTCGAGCACATTTTCGGCGGTCTCGGGGGGCTGCCCCGGGTCCTGGGGCGCGGCGCTCGCCGTCTGGGCGTATCCGGGTTGAGCCGCGAGAAGCATGGCGGCGATCAACGACGCACCCGACAGCGCAATCTGCCGCGTGGTTCTGCAAGGTCTTGTCATGTCTTCCTCCCCTGATGGCGGTTTACCGCTCTGCCCCCGCCGCCCGTAACGGGTCGGTGATCGAGGTTCATTGATTTAGCACTAAGTGAACGAACGCCGTCAAGTTCATTTATTCAGCAGTAAATCAATCGCCCGTCATTCTTGACCCGTCCGCACCACTGCCCCATCGTCGATGTTCACCGGTGGAGCGAAGACGGCCCCTCCGGAACCACTAAGGAAAGTTACGGGCGATGGCAGGAGCGCCGAAACGCGAGGGGCGCCGGACGCGCGCCGAGCAGCGCGCCTCGACTGAAAAACTGATCCTCGACACCGCTGAAGACCTGTTCTCCCAGCTTGGCTATTTCGGTGTGACGATCAAGGATGTGGCCGACCGGATGGGAATCCATCCGGCGCTGATCCACTATTACCACGACGGGAAGAAAGCCCTGTTCGACGCCGTCTTCGAGCGACGGGTCGAGTATGCGGTGACGGCCCGGACGGCGGGCCTCGACGCCTATGAGGCGGAGGCGGGCGATCATCCCACCATCGAGGGCGCGTTGCGCGCCTACTACGACAGCGCCTTCGACGTCTACATCAACGGCGACGAGGGCTGGCGCAATTTCGGCCGCATCTTCGCCCAGGTGAATAACGCCCCCGGCTACGGCGCCGAGATGATGGACGCCTATTTCGATCCGCTGGTGCTCCGCCTCATCGACCTTCTGCACAAGGCCTCGCCCGACGCCCAGCCCGAAGACCTGTTCTGGAGTTTCCAATTCACCTCCGGCGCCTACACCCTGATCCTGTCGCGCACGGGACGGATTGATCGCCTGTCGGACAATCTGTGCACCTCCGACGACTTCGAGGCCGTTCGCGACCGGTTCGTGACCTTCATGGCCGGCGGCTTCGAGGCCCTGCACAGACAGAGACTGTCCGGAGGTGCGGCGCCTGCGCGAGCGGCGGCGACCAGACCGCCGAAGGCCCGAAAGACCGGGCGCAGCAAGCCCGGCGCCTAGGCTCCCGCCGTTTCCCCGACCGGGCCGTCGAGCCGGGCCTGGCGCAGCGCGGCGCGGCGCACCTTCCCGGCCTCGTCGCGAAGGGGTTCGCTGGTGAACTCTATGCTGCGGGGCAGTTTGAAGCGCGCCAGCCTTGTGGCGACGAACTCCAGCAACCCGGCCTCGTCCGGTTCAGCGCCCGCGACCGGCTGGACGATGGCGTGGACCCTCGCGCCCCATTCCTCGTCAGGAAGCCCGATCACCGCGCTCCCCTGCACGTCCGGATGCGCGTCGATGGCGGCCTCGACCTCCGCCGGATAGATATTGGCGCCGCCGGAAATGATCAGATCGTTGCGGCGGTCGGACAGATAGAGATAGCCCGCCTCGTCGACCGAGCCGAGGTCGCCCATCGTCTCCCATTCGCCGACGCGTTTCGAGTCGCTCCCGAGATACTGATAGGTCGAGCCGGGTCCGCCTTCGGGGCGGAAATAGACCTCGCCGACCTCGCCCGCCGGGAGCTCGCGCCCCGCGTCGTCGAGGATCTTCATCGCATAGCCGTCGCGCACCCGGCCGACCGAGCCGCGATGCGCCAGCCAGTCCGTGCCGGAGATGATCGTCGAGCCGATCCCCTCGGTCGTGCCGTAGTATTCCCAGACCCGCTCGCTGCCGAGCCAGTCGATCCAGGCGTCCTTGAGCCAGGGGGCGCAGGGGGCGGCCATGTGCAGCATCATCCGCAGACTGGGCAGGGTGAAGTCCGCAAGCGCCTCGGGCCCCAGCTGCCAGATGCGATGCATCATCGTCGGCACCATGGTCACCCAATTCACCTTGTGCGCCTCGATCAGCTGAAGCGCGCGGAGCGCATCGAACCGGCCCATTTCGATGATCGTGGCGCCGACGAACATGCCCATGGTGATGCAGTGGAACGGGGCGTTGTGATAAAGCGGCCCGGGATTGAGGATGACGTCGCCCGGACACTGGAGGAGAAATCCCTCTTCCGGATTCCACTGCGCGGCCATGGCGTCGACGATCACTTTCGGGCGCCCCGTCGAGCCGCCGCTGGTCATCGCCTTCCAGTGCGGCGAAACCACCTCGGGCAGGGGATCCATCGAGCAACTGTCCGGGATCGGCTGGCCCGCGGCGAGCGTCGCGATGCCGGGCGCCGGCGCCGAGCCGACGAACAGCCTCGGCCGAACGATGTCGAGGATGGCCTCCATCTCGGGGCGCGCGAGCTTGGCCGCGACGATGTTCGGGATCGCCCCGAGCTTCCAGAGGGCGAAGACGGTCTCGTAGAACTCCAGGCCGTTGGGAAGCGCGACGGTGACGAAGTCGCCATAGCCGGCGCCCTGCGCCGCCAGCCACCGCGCCCGGCGGTTCGCCCGCGCGTCCAGTTCGGCATAGCTGACGGCGACATCATCCAGCACCAGAGCCTTCCGAGACGGCGCTGCGCGCGCGTGGTGGGTCAGAATGGCGCTGAAAGCGACCTGTTGATCCGTCATGGCGGCAGCGTCTCCCTGACCCTCATCGACGCCCTCCTCCCAAAGCGAGGGTCGTCGCGACCACATTCACTAACTTAGCGCTAAATGAATGAAAAGGGCGCTGGCGCATGGCTGTCCGGAGCGACCGACAGCGCGCAAGCTGTCGGTCGGCTCAGCCCGGTCAGAATCGAGGCGGCGGCCCTTCAGCCCGACGATGATCGAGCTTCGCTCCAGACATCGAGGTTCGTCTCTCTCCCGATCAGCGCCAGGCCGGACGCAATGGACTCGAACTCGCCGCCCGTTTCGATCCGTTCCGGGCCGAACTGTCGATGGAAGATGTCTCGTACAGCGGGAACGAACGACGTGCCGCCGGTCAGAAATATCCGGTCGATCTGGTCGGACGCCAGGCCCGAACGATCCATCGCCTCGTCTACGGCGTCCTTGATGGCTGCAAGCTCAGGGGCAATCCAGCCCTCGAACTGCGTCCGGGTGACAGACCTCTCGATCCGGACGGATCCGGCGACGAAGGAGAAGGTCGCTTCCTCGTGGAGGGACAGGTCCATCTTCAGGGACGATACGGCCTGGTAGAGAGCATACCCGTGGTTATCATCGAGGATCTCGATCAATCGATCGAGTTTTTCAGGTTCCATCGCCGTGCGCGCCAAGGCGCGGATGTCGCGCATGTCCCTCGACGCCCGCAGCAGCGCCAGCTGGTCCCAACGCGCAAAGGCGGCGTAGTAGCGCTGCGGGATCGGAAGGGCCTTGCCGAACGTGCGGTACAGCCCGCCTTTCCCCAACTCCGGCGACACCAATTGGTCGATAATTCGATAGTCGAAGGCGTCGCCCGCCACGCCGACCCCCGACCGCGCCAGGGCGGTTGATCGAAGGCCCTCCGGAGATTGCTCGAAGCGAACGATGGAGAAGTCGCTGGTGCCGCCGCCGAAATCGGCGACCAGCACGTTCGCATCCGTCTCGAGCGTTCGAGCAAAGAAGAACGCGGCGCCGACCGGCTCATAGGCGTAGCGGATGTCGCTGAAGCCCAGGCGGGAGAAGGCGGTCTCATAGCGTTTCAGCGCCAACTGTTCATCGGGCGCGCCGCCGGCGAAGGTCACCGGCCGGCCGACGATGACGCGCGGAGGCAGGGTGGCCATCCCCTCCCCGCCATGATGGCGCAGACGCAGCAGAAAGGCGCTCAGCAGGTCCTCGAACTTGTAGCGCCGGTTGTCGATGACCGTGTCGGTGAAGGCGGCGCTGGCGGCGAATGCCTTGAACGACTGGATGAAGCGGGTCTCCAGGGCATCTTCGACGTAGGCGTCAATGGCCCAGGGCCCCGCCTCCACGATCCGCTCGGGTGGCCGGTCATCAACGGCGTGCTGGAGTTGAAAACTCAGCGTCGAGCGAAAGGCCGTCAGCTCACCCGTCGGCGCATCAAATCGGAGAATGACGGCCTCACCATCCGCACCGGCGATAGCGACGACAGTGTTGGTGGTCCCGAAGTCGATACCGACCGTCGGCGAGATTCCATAGGTCATGCACGAGGCTCCGAACGGTGGGCGGCGTTCCTAGCGGAAAATTCCCGACAACGCTCGATGATCAAGCAGACGGATCATCGGCCCACGTCCGTGACTCGAACCGCAGGCGCCCAGCAGGCGTTCCCGTCTCGTCCGCGAAAGGCGCATAGGCGGGAATCGTCGGACTAGACTGAAATTTCCATGACTGCCCGATCCAGGGCCAGTAAGAGCGCGGCTGCGGTCGCCGCCACGCCGGCCGCGACAAAGACCGCCGAGAGCGGCAGGCCCAGGGCGAGGAGCATGGCGGCGCACGCGGGCGCGAGGCTCTGGGGCGCAGCAACGGCCATATTCATCACGCCCAGGTCCCGACCGGCGCGCCTGCGGTCGGGCAAGCTCTCGGCCGTCATGGCCGCCACGCTCGTGGCGTGTACGCCGTGGCTGGCGCCAAACAGCAGCTGGGCCGTCAGGAGGCCCGTCCAGGTCGGCCAGCCGACCATCATGACAAACGCCAGAGCCATGCCTGCGCAGCCCGCGACGACGAACACCCGCCGACCCCGCCATCGATCGGAGAGGGTTCCGGCCGCGAATCCGCCAAGCGTCGCCGCCAGGGTGGAGACGAGGAGCAGAACGCCGAACGCATCGAGTGCTGACCAGCCCGCCGGAATCGACCGCGTCGGCAGTTCCTGCACCCAGAACAGAAGATAGAGGGTGTTGATCGCCACGGCGCTCTCGGCGAGCAGGCGGGAGGTGAACAGGGCGCGGAAGCGACCGTTCCGAAGGGCGGTCGGGGACAGGCGGAACGGCGCCGCCGGCCCCTCCGGCGGCGGCTCGCGCAGCCGGAGCGCGAAGGGCAGGATCAGAACGCCCGCGGCCAGCCCCACGACCGCGAACTGGGCGTCGGTCGACCCGGCAAGCCGGCTGACCACCAGCACTGTAAACAGGTTGGCCAGCGGCAGCGCCGCCCCGGCCCAGGCCGAGATCAACCCCTTCTGCTTATCGGGCACCAGATCGGGCACGAGCGCCGTAAGGGGCGCGTAGAGGGCATTCACCGCGATCTGGAACACGATCACGCCCACGACGAGGTGGACTGGAGTCCGGGCCAACGCCAGCAGGGCGAGGCTGACCGCCACCATGACCATGCCGGTCAGGATCCAGGGCCGGCGCCGGCCGAAACGGCTGCGCGTCCGGTCGCTCAGCGCGCCGAACAGAAGATTGGCGGCTACGGCCGTCGCCCCTCCCAGCATGGCGGCGAGACTGAGCAGCATCGCGCGGTCGGCGGCGCCGATCGCGCCGGCCTTTTCGGGCAGAAGCAGGCTCAGCAAAGGGATAAAGCAGACAAACGCGCCCGTCTGGGCGGCGCCGTATCCGAGGATGAACCATTTCGAGCGCCGGGACGGCGGCGCGTCGGCCTTGGGGGCGGCGTCGATCATGGCGGCATATGACGTCGCCGCGTCCGCGCCGTCGAGCTATTGAAAGGCCGGGGGCGCGGGCCCATCGTCGTCGCAGGTGCGAGGGAGCGGAATTTGACGGCCAGAAAACCGACCATCGACGACGTCGCGCGCCACTCCGGCGTGGGTCGAACCACGGTCTCACGCGTGCTGAACGGCGGGCCGAACGTCCGCGACGAGGTTCGGAGGCGAGTGCTGGCCTCGGTGGAGTCGCTGGACTACCGCGTCAATCCGCAGGCCCGGTCACTGGCGGGCGGGGGCGGCGGCATGCTGGCCCTGATCCTGGCGTCCGACCTGGAGGCCGAACCGAACTCCTTCTACGCCTCGGCGCTTGAGCTGGGGGCCCTGCGGGAGTGCCTGTCTCTCGGGTACCAGCTCTTGACCGGTCACGTCCCGCCGCAGAGCCCGGACCGTCGACAGCAGGTGCTGGAGCTGATGACCGCCCAAGGATGCCGCGGCCTTATCCTGACGCCGCCGTTCGCAGACGACGTGACCCTGATCGAGGAGATTCGCGCGCGCGGCTGCGAGGTGGCGACAATTTCTCCCGGCGGGCCGGGCCGTTCGGTGGCCGACGGCGTCGGCATCGACGACGAGGCGGGCGGCCACGATATCGCGGAGCACCTGCTGCAGCTCGGCCACCGCCGGTTCGCCTTCATCAGCGGGATCGAGGGCCACCTGTCCGCCGAGCAGCGCTTCGACGGCCTCAAGCGCGCGTTGCGGGAGCATGGGCTTGATCCCGACGACGTCGAGATGGCGCGGGGCGACTTCACCTTCAGGTCGGGAAGCGTGCTGGCCGCGCGTATGCTGGATATGCCGAACCCGCCGACCGCCCTCATATGCGCCAATGACGACATGGCCGCCGGAGCGCTGTCCGTCGCGCATGGCCGGGGACTGAATTTGCCGGACCAGCTGTCCATCACCGGTTTCGATGACACGCCGGTTTCGTCGATCGTCTGGCCGCCGCTGACGACGGTGCACCAGCCGCTGAAGGACATGGGCCGCGAGGCCGTCCTGGCGCTGACCCGCCGGCTGGGCGGAAGCGGCGCGGGGGCGCCATGGAGCTTCATGACCCTGCCCCACGCCGTGGTTCCCCGGGGATCGGCGGGACGCCTTCTGCCGCAGTTGGTCATCGCCGAGGCTTGACAGAAGGCTGGGGACCGGGCGCTTATTGGAAGCGCTTCCAACGCGCTCGATAGCGACTTCCGACGAACGGAAGCGTCACCCTCTCAGGGAGGACACGGTGATCGAGATCTCAATGCTGACGAGGCGTCTGGCCTTCAGCGCCACGCTGGCGGCCCTCTGCCTGGGCGGCTGCGCCGGCGTTCCCCAACCCGCGCCGGCCGCGACGGCGCGCGTCTGGATGACGTCCGGCGATCGCAGCCGGCTGTTGAGCGAACAGCCCGCCCTCGTCTTTCGGGCCGCCGCCGGGGCTGACGGCCCGGTCATCGCCGTCGATCCGGCGGTGCAATATCAGACGATGGTCGGATTCGGCGCGGCGGTCACCGACGCCTCGGCCTGGTTGATCCAGACGAAGATGACGCCGTCGGCGCGCGACGCCCTGATTCGCGACCTGTTCGGGCGCGAGGACGGCGGACTGGGCTTCAGCTTTACCCGGGTCACGATCGGCGCCTCGGATTTCTCGTTGGATCACTACAGCCTGGCGGACACGCCCGATCCCGATCTGGCCGGCTTCTCCACGGCGCGGATGGAACAGTATGTCTTCCCGACCGTGCGGCAGGCGCTGGCGGTCAATCCGGACCTCAAGGTCATGGCGTCGCCGTGGAGCGCGCCCGGCTGGATGAAGACGACCGGCTCGATGATCCAGGGCCAGCTGAAGCCGGAATACTACGGAACCTATGCGGACTATCTGGCCCGCTACGTCCGCTCCGCCGCCGACCATGGCGTGCCCACCGACTATCTGAGCATCCAGAACGAACCGGATTTCGAACCGGACTCCTACCCCGGCATGCGCTGGGGGCCGGAAGGCCGGGCCGAGTTCATCGGCCGGAACCTGGGCCCGCGGTTCCGGGCGGCCGGGATCGGGACGCGGATTCTCGACTGGGATCACAATTGGGATCATCCCGAACAGCCGCTTGGCGTCCTCGCCGATCCCGTCGCCAACGCTCATGTCGCCGGCGTCGCCTGGCATTGCTATGCTGGCGACGTCGCAGCCCAGAGCCAGGTGCGGGACGTCCATCCGGACAAGGATGTCTTCTTCACCGAATGCTCGGGCGGGAACTGGGCGGCTGACTTCTCGGACAGCTTCAGCTGGACGATGAAGGCGCTCATCATCGGCTCCACCGATCACTGGGCGCGCGGGGTTCTGATGTGGAACCTCGCCCTCGACGAGAACCACGGGCCGCACGCCGGCGGCTGCGGCGACTGCCGCGGCGTGGTGACCATCGACAGCCGCACCGGGGCGGTCGAGCGGAACCAGGAATACTATGCCTTCGGCCACGCCAGCCGTTTCGTTCGGCCGGGCGCGCGGCGCGTCTCATCGCTCGAGCCGGAGGGCCTGCAGGGTGTCGCCTTCGTCAATCCGGATGGCGAGCGCGTGCTGATCGTTCTGAACGAGGCCGTCACGCCGGTATCGTTCAGCATCCGCGAGGCGGGCCGGCAGGCGTCGGCCATCCTGCCCGCCAGAACCGCCGCCACCTATGTCTGGCGGGGCCCCTGACAGCCGGCGAAATCAAAGAACGCTGATCGGGATTGCGGCCGGCGAGCAAATGGGATAGCAATTGGAAGCGCTTCCAACCACGGTCAGGAATGATCTCGGCGGGGGGCCCAAAAATAAAAGGGACGACCGGCCACAGGCCGGCGCCGGGGAAACAAGAGGGGTCTACATGCGAAGCGATTTTGCAGGCGTTCGTTCGTCCGGATCCATGTGGAGGACAAGGACGGCCCTGATGTCATCGGTGGCTGCGCTGGCCATCGCCCTGCCCGGTGCGGCGCTGGCTCAGGATGGCGGGACGCCACAGGACCCCGACGCGACCCAGCTCGATGAAGTCATCGTCACCGGCATCCGGCGCGGGATCGCGGATTCGATCAGCATCAAGCGTGACGAGACCTCGCTCGTCGAGGCGGTCTCGGCCGAGGATATCGGCAAGCTGCCGGACGTCTCGATCGCCGAGTCTATCGCCCGCCTGCCCGGCCTCGCGGCCCAGCGGGTCAATGGCCGCGCCCAGGTGATCTCCATCCGCGGCCTGGCTCCGGACTTCACCACAACCCTGCTCAACGGCCGGCAACAGGCCAGCTCCGGCGACAACCGCTCGGTGGAGTTCGACCAGTATCCATCCGAGCTTCTGTCCAGCGTCGTGATCTACAAGACGCCCGACGCCGGGATTTCGGGCATGGGCCTGTCCGGCACCGCCGACCTGCGCACCGTGCGTCCACTGACGTTCCAGGAACGCGCTATCGCGGTCAACGTCCGGGGTGAGCTTATCGAGGGCGATGCGCTCAATGATGACGTCCGCAACTACGGCGGTCGCGCCTCGATCAGCTACATCGACCAGTTCGCCGACGGGACCTTCGGTCTCGCGCTGGGCTATGCGCACCTCGATTCCCCGTCGCAGAATCAGCATTACAAGGCCTATGGCTATGAGGCCTTCGGCTTCGCCGTAACGCCTGACAGCGCCGATGACGCCCTGATCCTGAATGGCCAGGAGTTGTTCGCCACCTCGCGCCTGAACACCCGCGACGCCTTCATCGCCATCGCCGAATGGCGTCCGAACGACCGCCTGCACAGTATTCTCGACCTCTACTATTCAAAGTTTGACCAGGAGGAGACGACGCGCGGCGCGCAGTGGTTCTCCAACGGCTGGGCGGACGGGGCGACCTTCACCAACGTCCAGACGGAACAGCGCGGCGGCTCGACCTTCGCCCGCAGCGGGACCCTGAACGGCGGCGTGCCGATCATCCGCAACGATTACAATACCCGTGAAGACGAGCTGTTCTCCGTCGGCCTGAACAACGAATACCAGATCGACGACGTCACTCGCGTTCGGGCCGACCTCTCCTATTCGAGCAACATCCGGGACGAACAGATCCTGGAGACCTACGCCGGCTACGGCCGCGGCGTCGGTGGTGTGACGCCGGGAACGCCGGACGTGGGTCGCACGCTCGACACCATCACCTTCGAGGTGAACGACGACGGCTATCCGACCTATTCAGAAGGCCTGAACTACGCCGACGCGGGCCAGGTCTCGTTAGGCGACCGGGCGCCCTGGGGTGGCTGGGGCCACGACGGCGCCATCCGTTTCCCGCACGTCGAGGAAAGCATCTACGCCATCGACCTGAGCGCAGAGCGCGACCTCGACGGCTTCTTCACCAGCGTCTCGGCCGGTGTGAATTTCGCAAACCGCGACAAGATGAAACGGGTCGATGACTTCGACCTGTTCCTGAAGAACGGGCGTCAGCAGGTTCTGGTCGATCCACAATATCTCGAGACCCCGACCTCGCTGGGCTACGCCGGCTTCGGTTCGGTTCTGTCGGTGGACCTGTCCCGCGCGCTGGACGTCTATTACGATCGCGCGCCCATCCTCGACGCCAACTATTTCGACAAGAACTGGGACATCGAAGAACGGGTCACGACCTTCTTCGCCAAGGCCGACTTCGAGGGCGGCCGCTTCCGCGGCAACATCGGCCTGCAGGTCGTCCAGCAAGAGCAGGAGTCGACCGGGGTCGTTATCAACGGCCTCGAGCCGGGACAGCCGATCGTGCCGACGTCGGTCACAAAGGGCGCCGACTATACCGACGTTCTGCCCAGCCTGAACCTGATCTATGATCTGGGCGGCGGGCATCGCCTGCGCTTCGCGACGTCCAAGACCATGGCGCGTCCCCGGATGGACGAGATGCGCGCGAATGTGACGCCGGGCTTCAACTCCCTGGTCTGCACCGGCCAACCCTGCACGCCGGGCCAGACCGTCAATCCATGGTCCGCCAGCGGCGGCAATCCCGAACTCGAGCCGTGGCGGGCCAACGCCTATGATCTCGCCTACGAATGGTACGTGAACTCCACGACCTATTTCTCGATCGCCGCCTTCTACAAGGAGCTGGAGACCTACATCTACCAGCAGACCGGAACCTTCGACTTCTCCGGCATACCCCTGCCCAGCACCGCCTCGGCGATCCCTGCGGGCGTGCTGATCAGTCCGATCGGCCAGATGACCCTGCCGGCCAATGGCGACGGCGGCGTGGTTCAGGGCCTCGAGGTCAGCGGCGCGCTGAACTTCGGAACGATATGGGAGCCGCTCGACGGCTTCGGCATGACCGGCAGCATCTCGTTCACCGAGTCCGACCTGAACCCGAGCCCGACCGGCGACGAGGTGCGGATCCCCGGCCTGTCCGGCATGGTCTACAATCTCACCGGCTACTACGAGCGCAACGGTTTCCAGGCGCGGATCAGCAAACGCTTCCGCGAAGCCTTCAAGGGCGAGGTGGTCCAGTTGTTCGCGACCCGCGGCTACACCGAAATCCTCGACGATGAGCAGGTCGACGCCCAGATCGGCTACACCTTCCAGTCAGGGCAGTTCGAAGGGCTAGGCCTGCTGTTCCAGGTCAACAATCTGACCAACTCGCCCTATCGCACCCGTCTGGGTCTGGACACCGGCGGCACCACGACGGCTGACGGCGGAGCCCTTCCGGAGACCTACGAGGAATACGGTCGCCAGTTCCTGTTCGGCATCAACTACAGGTTCTAGGGCGGGCCCGGCGCCGGCGCGATCTTCACGGCCCTCGCGGGGGCCATCCTCCAACGTGAGTAACGAGTAGACGCATGATCCCCTTCCGACTGAAGCTCTGCGCCTCGCTGCTGGTGCTGGCCGCTTGCGCGCCAATGCCCGCGAGCCAGGCCGTTTCGCCCACCGTGGCGGAATGGCCGGCGCTTCGGTCGCCCACGGCGCCGGACGCCGCGATGGAACGGCGCATCGCCGCCATCGTCGCGGGCATGACGCTGGAGCAGAAGATCGGGCAGATGACCCAGCCCGACGTGCGCTACATCACGCCGGACGAGGTGCGTCAGTACTACATCGGCTCGGTGCTCAACGGCGGCGGCGCCTGGCCGTCGATGAACAAGCGCGCGACGGTCGGCGACTGGACCGCCCTGGCCGACCGCTTCGCCCGGGCCGCCCTGTCGACCGACATGCCGGTGCGGATTCCGCTGCTGTGGGGCACGGACGCCATACACGGGCACAACAATGTCTCCGGCGCGACGATCTTCCCGCACAACATAGGCCTCGGCGCCGCCAACGATCCGGCGCTGATCGAGCGCATCGGCCGGGCCACCGCTCAGCAGGTTCGCGCCACCGGCATCACCTGGGCTTTCGCCCCGACGCTGGCGATCGGCCAGAACCGCCGGTGGGGCCGCACCTATGAAAGCTGGTCCAGCGATCCGGCCCTGGTCGCCCGCTACGCCACGGCCATGGTGCACGGTCTCCAGGGGGACATCTCCGGAGAGGGCGACGTCCTGGCCACGGCCAAACACTATCTGGGCGACGGCGGCACCTTCGACGGCGTGGATCAGGGCGAGAACCGCGACACCCGTGAGCAGCTGATCCAGCAGGAGGCCGTCGGCTACTACGCCGCCCTGAACGCGGGCGTTCAGACCGTGATGGTGTCCTACAGCAGCTGGAACGACGTCTCGGCGGGGCGCGATTATGGCAAGATGCACGGCAATCGCGAACTGATCACCGACGTGCTGAAGCACCGCCTCGGCTTCGACGGGCTGGTCGTGTCCGACTGGAACGGCATCGAACAGGTGCCAGGTTGCGCCAGGGACCGCTGCGCCCAGGCCATCAACGCCGGCATGGACATCATCATGGTGCCGGAGGACTGGCGCGCCTTCATCGCCAACACCCTCGCCGACGTCCGCGAGGGCCGCATCGCGGAGTCACGCATCGATGACGCCGTGACCCGGATCCTGCGCGTGAAGATGCGTTCGGGTCTGTTTGATCACCCCGCGTCGGCCAGTGTCTTCACCGGCCGCGTCGCCGCCCTCGACGCCAGCGCCCTGGCCCGCGAGGCGGTGCGCAAGTCCGTCGTCCTGCTCAAGAATGACAACCACGCCCTGCCGCTTGCCCGCGGCCGCAGGATTCTGGTCGTGGGAGCCAGCGCCGACAGCCTGTCCAACCAGACCGGCGGCTGGTCGCTGACCTGGCAGGGCACCGAGAACACCAACGCCGACTTCGCCACAGGCTCGACCCTTCTGGGCGCCTTGCGGCAGGCGTTGGGCGAGGCCAATGTGACCTGGTCCGCCGACGGGTCCGGCGTGAACGTCGCGGACTTCGACACCGTCGTGGCCGTGCTGGGCGAGACGCCGTATGCCGAGTTCAATGGCGACGTACGCTTCCCGAAGCCGGTGCAGCACAGCGCGCTGTATCCCGCCGATCTCGCTGTCCTGCAGGCCGTGTCAGGCAAGGGCGTGCCGGTCGTATCGGTGCTCTATTCGGGCCGGCCCGCCTACGCCAACGACCTGATCAACCTGTCCGACGCCTTTGTCGCCGCCTTCCTGCCGGGCACTGAAGGAGCCGGGCTGGCCGACGTCCTGACGGGCGGGCGCCATGACTTCTCCGGCCGCCTGTCGTTCGCCTGGCCCGGCTCGGCCTGCAGCACCGGCGAAGGTCCGGGGGACATCGTCCAGTTCGCGCGAGGCTATGGCCTCAGCTACGCCGCCGGCCGCCGGGTCGGCCAACTGCCCTTGCCTGCCACGCCCGCCGCCTGCGAAATGTCCGCCCCGTAGCGCGGATCCGAAACCATGCAGCAGCTCAAGCGGATTCTGATCGTCGGCGGCGGCACGGCGGGCTGGATGACGGCCGCCCTGATCTCGAAGCTGTTCAAGGGCCTGTACGAGATCACCCTGATCGAGTCCGAGGCTATCGGCATCATCGGCGTCGGCGAGGCGACGATCCCGGCGATCAAGAAATACAATGAACTGCTGGGCCTCGACGAAAATTCGTTCATGCAACGGACCCAGGGCAGTTTCAAACTGGGCATCCAGTTCGTCGACTGGTGGAAGCAGGGCGCCAGCTATATTCACGGGTTCGGCGTCATCGGACGCGATCTTGAATGGCTGCGCTGCCACCAGTACTGGCTCAAGCTGAACGCCCGGGGCGAAGCCTCGGACTTCGCCAACTACTCGATCAACACCGCGGCCGCGCTCGAGAACAAATTCATGCGGGCCGATCCAAAGATGATGGACTCGCCGCTGGGCCACATCGCCCACGCCTTCCACTTCGACGCCGCCCTGTACTCGAAATATCTGCGCGGCCTCGCGGAGGCGTCAGGCGTGCGCCGGCGCGAGGGCAAGGTCGCCGATGTGACGCTGCGCGGCGATGACGGTTTCGTCCAGTCCGTGACCATGGGCGATGGCGAAGTGATCGAAGCCGACCTGTTCATCGACTGCTCGGGCTTTCGCGGCCTGATCATCGAACAGGCGATGAAGACCGGCTATGAGGACTGGACGCACTGGTTGCCGTGCGATCGCGCCATGGCCGTTCCCTGCGCCCGCGTCGAGCCGTTCACCCCCTACACCCGCTCGACGGCCCGTCCCGCCGGCTGGCAGTGGCGCATCCCGCTTCAGCACCGGACAGGCAACGGCCACGTCTATTCCAGCCAGTATATGGAGGACGACGAGGCGGAACGGATCCTGCTGTCCAACCTGGACGGAGAGCCGCTGGCTGAGCCCAACCGGCTACGTTTCGTCACGGGCAAGCGCAAGCAGATCTGGAACAGGAACTGCGTCGCCATCGGCCTGGCCAGCGGTTTCCTCGAGCCGCTGGAATCGACCAGCATCCATCTGATCCAGTCGGCCATCATCCGGCTGGTGCGCCTGCTGCCGGACGCGGGATTCGATCCGGCCACGATCGCCGAGTTCAACCGCCAGAGCGACTTCGAATACGAGCGCATCCGCGACTTCATCATCCTGCACTACAAGGCCACCGAACGGGACGATACGCCCTTCTGGCGCTACTGCCGCGACATGGAAATTCCGGACACGCTGCAGCGCAAGATCGACCTGTTCCGGGCCAACGGCCGCATCTTCCGGGAGGACGAGGAGTTGTTCGCCGAGGAGAGCTGGATCCAGGTCTTCCTGGGCCAGGGCGTCATCCCGCGCGCCTGGGACCCGCTGGTCGACATCAAGTCCGCCGCCGAGCTGCGTTCCTTCCTGGACGGCGTGGAAGACGTCATCCGGAAATGCGTGGCGGTCATGCCCTCCCACGCCGCCTATATCGCGCGGACCTGCCCCGCCGCCCCATAGGCAGCAGCACGGGAGACAGCGCCGATCCCCTGGCGGTTGCGTTGTCCCGGCCCGTCAGGGGCGCGGCGCCATGGCCGGCGAGACCCTCGCCTCGCCCTCGGCGCGGCTTACCGTCTCCACGGTCCGGGGAAAGCTCGCGGGGTTGACGCTGATCGAGTCAATCCCGGCGCGAACGAGCATCGCCGCCACCTCGGGATAGGAGGCGGGCGCCTCGCCGCAGATGCCCACCGGCCGACCGTTGCGGCGGGCCCCGGCCACGGCCTGGCGGAGCATGTCGAGGACGCCGGGATCCCGCTCGTCGAAATCGAAGGCGACGTCTCCGGAGTCCCGATCGACGCCCAGAACCAGCTGGGTGAGGTCGTTTGATCCGATGGAGAAGCCGTCGAACAGCGCCGCGAAGGCGTCGATCTGGATGACGTTGTTCGGAATTTCGCACATCACATAGACTTCCAGGCCGTCCCGCCCCTGCTTGAGACCATGGGCGGCCAGTGCGTCCAGAACCCGCCGCCCCTCCTCGACCCGGCGGCAGAAGGGCACCATGACCTTCAGGTTGGTCAGTCCCATCGTCTGACGGACGCGCAGAAGCGCCTCACATTCCAGGGCGAAGCCGTCGGCATAGAGCGGATGGGCGTAGCGCGCGGCGCCGCGGAACCCCAGCATGGGATTCTCCTCCACCGGCTCGAAGCCGCGGCCGCCCAGAAGCGCGGCGTATTCGTTGGTCTTGAAGTCCGAAAGCCGGATGATCACCGGCCGCGGATAGAAGGCCGCGGCGATTGTGCCGACGCCTTCGGCGAGCATGCGGACGAACCAGGTTCGCGGCGACGGATCCGCGCTGGCCAGCCGGGCGATGGCGCTTCGGACGCTGGCTGAAGCGACCCTGTCCGGGTGAGCGGCGGCCATCGGATGGACGCCGATCTGCTCGCCGATGATGAACTCCATCCGCGCCAGTCCGACGCCGGCGGCGGGAAGGGCGGCGCTCCGGAAGGCGAGGTCGGGCTGGGCCAGGTTGAGCATGACGGCGGTGCGTGTCTTCGGAAGATCGCTCAGTCGCAGCCGCTCCACGGTCCATGGCAGCCGGCCCGCGTGCACGACCCCCTCCTCGCCCTCGGCGCAGTCGACCGTCACCGGCTGCCCGGCCTCGAGCCGCGCCGTCGCATCGCCGGTCCCCACCACGGCCGGAATGCCCAGTTCCCGCGCCACGATGGCGGCATGGCAGGTGCGCCCGCCCCTGTCCGTCACGATGGCCGCGGCCGCCCGCATCGCCGGAAGCCAGTCCGGACTCGTCGTCGCGGCGACCAGAACCTCGCCCGGCTGGAACGCCTCCAGATCCGCCGGACCGTCGATCCGCCGCACGAGTCCGGCGGCGACGCCCTCTCCCACGGCCTTGCCCGACGTGAGCACCGCCGCCCCGCGGGCCTCAAGACGGCGGACTTCGTACACGCCGGCCTGTCGCCGGGCCGCGACGGTCTCGGGCCGGGCCTGAAGGATGTAGAGGCGACCGTCGCGGTCGTCGCGAGCCCACTCGATGTCCATCGGCGTCGGCCGACCGGCGTGGGCGGAATAGTGGTCCTCAATGGCGATGGCGGTCCCGGCAAGCGCCAGCACGTCGTCATCGGCGATGCAGTACCGGCCCCGGTCGCGCGTCGGGACGGAGCGCTCCCGCAGGACCGTCGGGTCAGCCCGACGGCGCGGGCGGACGAGTCGCACCTGCTTGGCGCCCAGTGATCGCCGGAGGACGGCGCGGAAGCCCTGGCGATAGGTGGGTTTGTGGACATAGAATTCATCCGGGTCCACGCGCCCCTGCACGATGGCCTCCCCCAGGCCGTAGGCGGCCGTGACGAAGACGACGTCCGTGAAGGCTGTCTCGGTGTCGATGGTGAAGGCCACGCCGCTGGCGCCGGCGTCCGCGTCCACCATCCCCACCACCGCCACCGACAGGGCGACCTTGAGATGATCGAAGCCGTTCTGGATCCGGTAGACGACGGCGCGGTCGGTGAAGAGGGAGGCGAAGCACCGGCGGCAGGCTTCGATCAATCGCTCCTCGCCCGTGACGTGCAGAAAGCTGTCGTGCTGTCCGGCAAAACTCGCGTCCGGCAGATCTTCGGCCGTCGCCGAGCTGCGCACCGCCACCCGCAGCGAGGGCGCGGACCGCGCCTTCAGCGCCCGGTAGCCCTGTCGGATGGCGCGCTTGAGCGGGGGCCAGTCCGTCGCCGCATAGACGATCGACCGGGCTTCGGCGGCCCGGGCCGAAAGCCGGCTGACATCCGTCCCATCCACGCCCTCGAGCAACGACGCCAGCCGCGGCCAGGCGCCCGCCGCGGTCAGGGCGTCCCGATAGGCGGCCGCGGTCACGGCGAAGCCGTCGGGGGTGCCGACGGCCTGACCGCGCAGCAATCGCCGCAGTTCGCCCAGAGACGCCGTCTTGCCGCCCACGCGGGCGACATCCTCCAGACCGAGGCCGTCCAATCCGAGGACATACGATTCCCTCGGCGCCGCCGGGCCGATCGACGTCGCAGGATGTGCCGCTTCTGACATGCTCGACTCCGGGGACCACACGGCCCGAGAGTGGCCGGATCCGTTCACACCGCCTTGATCAGGATCATCCAGCGGTCAGGGATCCCGCAAACCTCAGGCCCGCGAGGCGTCCAGGCAGGCGATCACCTCGGCGTCGCTGACCTGGTGGAAGTCCCCGTAATAGGCGCCGACCGACCGGAATTGCTCGGGCTCGATCAGACAGACAAACGCGTCCACCGCGTCGCCGAGCGCCTGGGCCAGCGCCCGCGGGGCGACCGGCGCCGCCAGTATGATCCGGCGCGCGCCCTGGGCCTGAAGGCCGGCGATGGCCGCCCGCGCGGTCGCGCCGGTGGCCAGGCCGTCATCAACGATGATCGCCGTATGCCCGGCCGGATCGACCCGGGCGCGACCCGCCAGATACAGGCGACGGCGCCGGTCGATCTCGGCCAGGGCCGTCCGCCGTTCCGCCTCCAGATAGCCCCAGTCCGCCCCGCTCGCCGCCATCACGTCCTCGTTGATGATCGTCCGGGGGTGGCCGCCGTCGATCACCGCCGCGAGCGCCACCTCGGGGTTCCGCGGGGCTCCGATCTTTCGCACCAGGGCGAGATCAAGCGGGGCGTTCAGCGCACGCGCGACCTCCAGCCCCACCGGCGCGCCGCCCCTGGGCAGGGCATAGACGACGGGGTCGGCGACCCCGCGATCCGCCAGGATCTCGCCGAGGCGTCGTCCGGCCTCGGCCCGGTCGGAAAAGACGGGAAGCGGGATGGTCACGGTTTCGGTCCCCTGTGCGCGGTCGGTGGATTTCCACGTCGTTCTCTCAGCCGGCCTTGACCGGGATGGCGACCTTGCCGGCGGAGGTGTCCTTGGCGCGGGGAGCCTTGATCTGCAGAACACCGTCCTTCATCGAAGCGGATAGCTGGCCGGCGTCGAAGCCGGCAGGGAGGCGGACGGACCGGCTGAAGGAGCCGAAGCGGCGTTCGACCAGGTGATACCCCTGCTTCCGCTCTTCGTTTTCCGACTTCTTGTCGCCACTGACGGTCAGAACATCGCCGTCCAGTTCGACCCGGACATCCTTTTCCGTCAGGCCCGGCGTCTCAACCGTCAACTCCATCCCCGCATCGTCAGCGATCAGATCCATACGAGGCGTGGGAGCGAAGAAATCGGGGAGATCGACATTGCCGAACTCCGCCCTGATCCGATCGATCTCGCGTTGCAGAGGCGCGAAGAAAGTCGTCGCACGGGTCGGCGTCGTGGCAGGTGATTTGGCGTCATGCGCGGTCATGGTCATCTCCTTCAAGGGTAAAGCCGCTCGTGCAGAGCCTGCGTCTTTCTGCGAATGACGCCTTGATCTGGCTCAATCCCGAAGGCGGCGCGACCCGACGTCGCCTCGGCCGGTCGCGCGTCGTGGAGTCCAGCGAGCGGCGCAGCCTGCCCCGCCCTCCGGGGAGGGCGAAGGCAGGCTCGCAAGGCCACGACGAACCCGGGCTAGGGCCGCGCCAGCCTCACGTCGGCGTGGGCCTGAGGTCGATGGCCGCCCGGGCCAGCCGCTCATAGAGCCTGCGACGACGGGTCAGCGGCCACCAGTCGTACAGAAAAATCTCGATCGGCCGCCAGTTGGCCACCCAGCCGAGGATGATCAGGCCTTCGCCGAAAAACCGGCCGACGTACCCGTCTCCGACCCGGCCGCTGACCTCCGCCCCGAGGACGACGCACAGGGCAAGCACCATCAGACCGATGGCGAGCGAGGCGCGGCCGACGCGGAACAGCTCCTTCAGCTCCCATCCGGCGACCTCGGCCCGATAGGCGAAATAGTTGCGTATCGCGTCCGCGATATGCCCGGCCTCCTCGCGTTCCGCCTCATCCGCGGGCAGGTGGACCAGGACATGGATCGGCCTCGCCCCGCCCTGTTCGCGCGCCCAGGCGACAACATATTCCTCGACCGCCGCGTCCAGGTCCCGCTCGCGGAACGGCAGCGGATCCAGGGACTGGAACAGCTGGCCGATCTCCCGGATCTTGAGTTCGATCGGGCGGTCGCCTGCGGTGGCGGGCGCGCCCTGATCCGCCTCGATCCGTCTCGGTTCCTGACCCGCGGCCATGCCTTCCTTCCCTCTCTCGCCGCCTCTGGCCCCGAACGCGGCGTCAGAGCCCGAATGGATAGGTGTCCGGCGCCCCCTCCGGGGCCGCTCCGGGCGAGGGCGTCACCGCTCCGGTTTGCTCGAACCAGACCCAGGCGTCGAACTGCGACCCGAGCCGGGCCTCGAAATAGTGGCTGCGCAGCTCCGTCTCGGGACGATAGATCACGCCGATGGCCCGTTCCAGCCGCGGGATGTCCAGGGCGGCGGCGAGTGCGGGATCGTCGCGCCACCGGGTCAGGGACCGCGCCCGGCCCGCCTGGAGGAAGACCTGCTCCCAGCTGTCGGGCCGCGACGGCAGGACGGTCTTGAAGCGGACGTCGCCGCCCCAGTCGTCGGCGGCCGCCACCCGCCCGCGGTCAGTGCCGAACCCGATCGAGACGCAGGCGGGACCGAAGGCCCTGCGGCACAGCTGGCCGAGATTGTATTCGCCGCCCGCGCCCATGGCCGTCGCGGAGGCGTCGCCGAGATGCGAGTTGTGGGCCCAGACAACGGCGCGAGCGTTCGGCCCGCGCGCCTGCAGCAGCCGCTGGAGCGTGCCGAACATGTGGCTGTCGCGCAGATTCCAGCTCTCCGTGGAGCCGCGATACATGGCGCGGTAGTAGGCTTCCGCCGCCGCCACCACCCGGGCGCTCTGTTCGGCGTCGAAATAGTCGTCGCCGTCCCGCGCGCTGTAGCTCAGTCGATGCGCCAGCAGGCTGACGAGCTGATCGACCACCTCGTCCTCACAATCCGCGGTTCCCATGCGCGCGGCTGCTCCGTAGCGCTGCGGCTCGTCCAGATAGGGCGTCAGGCACCCGTATCGACGTCGGGCCGATCCGGCCGCCTCGGGATCGACCCGGTCCAGATAGGCCAGGACGTCGGCTTGCGACTGCGACAGGCTGTAGACGTCGAGCCCGCGCAGTTCGGCGCGGTCCTCCGCCGGCCGCGTCAGATTCCACGCCCTGAGATCGCGAACGAAGGTCGAGAACTCGGCGTTGCGCCACATCCAGCGCGGAAAATTCGGGAAACTGGCCTTCTGGCCCCAGACGCCCCGGTTTCGGGCGAAGCGATCCAGTTCGGCGGCATCGGGCCAGTCGGCCTCCAGGGCCACGATCCGGAACCCGTGCCGGTCGATCAGACGCCGGGTGATCGCCGCCCGGGCCTCGTAGAATTCGGCCGTGCCGTGCGTGCCCTCGCCGAGCAGAACCACCGTCGCGTCCGCGAAGACGTCGAAGGCCGCGGCGAAGGCCTCGTCGCCGATCGCGGCCAGCGGCTCGGAACGGCGGCGCACCAGGGCCGCCAGATCCAGGGTCTGCGAACGATCGGCGAAGGTCATCGCCCAGGCTCCATCCTGATCCGTCCCGATGCCGCGGACTGTTGAAGCTGGCTGTTCCGCCTCCCGACCGCCTTGACGTGGGTCAAGGCGCCGATGGGACATCGGTCCACGCTCTCACGGTCCCAGGGTCAGCCACGCCATGACGAACACCTCCGACTTCGTCTCTGTCGCCATTCCGCCGGTCGGCCTGGCGGGCGAGTTGCGTCTGATCGAACCGCCCCGGGGCGTCGTCATCTTCGCGCACGGCAGCGGCTCGAGCCGGCTGAGCCCGCGCAACCGTCAGGTGGCCCAGGCTCTGACCGACGCCGGCATGGCCACCCTCCTGTTCGACCTGCTCACCGAAGCCGAGGCGGCGGACAGGGCCAATGTGTTCGACATCGACCTGCTGGCCCGGCGGCTGGTCGACGCCATCGACTGGGTCGCGAACCAGCCGGCTCTCGCGGACCTGCCGATCGGACTGTTCGGCGCCAGCACCGGGGCGGCCGCGGCCCTGAAGGCGGCGGCGGCGCGACCGCGGGCGGTGACGGCCGTGGTGTCGCGCGGCGGGCGGCCCGACCTCGCCGGCGGGGCCTTGCCCCGGGTTACGGCCCCGACCCTGCTGATCGTCGGCGGGAATGACGAACCCGTGCTCGGCTGGAATCGCGACGCCGCGGAGCGAATCTGCGGCCCTGTCCGGGTGACGGTCATCCCCGGTGCGACTCACTTGTTCGAGGAGCCGGGCGCCATGGAAGAGGTTACGGCCCTGGCGACGGACTGGTTCACGGAGCGCCTCTGATCGCGCTCAGGCGCGCGTCTCTCTCACACCGGGCTGTGTGGGCCCACCTGGCCCCGCTGTCGTCCGACACAGCCACCTTGGCCGACCGGGCTCGCGCGATCAAACCCTGCGCCACACGTTCCGAAGCGAAAGCGGAGAATCTGCCGACCGTGCGGGGGTATCGCCGGGCAGCCTTGGCCGAATGGAAATCGCTCGCTGCCCAGCCTTGGCGCCCGGCCCAGTTTGCGCCCTGCCAGGCTGAGTCGGCGTTGGACTGCAGCACCGCCACAGGCCGCCGCCGATTGTCCTTTCCTTCAAATAGTCACGCCAGTTGCGTTGGTCGGGAGGCGAGCTGAGCGATCTTCTGGATCAACGCCACGGCGCTGATCGGCTTGGTCAGGAACCCGTCGGAGCCGGCTTCGAAGGCCATGGCCTGAAAATGGGGGAGCGCGTTGGCGGTCAGCATGCAGATCGGCACGGGCGGCAGGCCGGCTTCGCCTTCCCTCCCCCGTATGCGCCTGACCGCTTCGAGGCCGTCCATGACGGGCATCTGCATATCCATCAGAATGAGGTCGAACGATCCGGCCGCCGCCTCGGCGACCGCGAGATGTCCGTTCTCCACGGATCGCACCTCGATACCCATCGGCTCCAGGATGAGCTCCACCACGCGCCGGTTCACCGGATGATCCTCGGCCAGGAGGACGCGAAGGGGCTGCCCTGACCACTCGGGCGGCGCGACATCTTCGACCGACTCGAGCATGGCCGGCGCCAGCGTGACTTCGAAGGTGAAGGTTGAGCCCCGACCGGCGACCGACCTGGCCTCGATCGTTCCGCCCATGAGTTCGACCAGGTTCCTGCAGATCGACAGGCCAAGACCGGTGCCGCCGAAGCGGCGCGTGATCGAACTGTCCGATTGCTCGAAGGGCTGAAAGAGCCGCGCTCCGGTCGCCTCGTCAAAGCCGATGCCGGTGTCGTGGACAGAAAACCTCACCCGGTGCCCGCCGACGCCGCAATCCGTCTCCACGGCCAGGGTTACCCCGCCGGTCTCTGTGAACTTGACTGCGTTGCTGAGCAGATTGTTGAGAATCTGCCGTAGCCGCTTGCCGTCGCCCGCCAGGATCAGCGCCGCCGAATCGGGCAGGTCCAGAGTGAATGACAGACCCTTGCTCTCCGCGCTGGCGGCGAAGAGGGCCGCGATACTCCTGACCATGACGCCGAGATCAAACGGCTCGTTCTGGATATCCATCCGGCCCGCCTCGATCCGGGCGAGATCGAGAATGTCCGTCAGCAGAGCTTCGAGCGCGCTCGCCGAGGTCACGATAAGGTCCACCATCTCCTTCTGGCGAGGATCGTCGGCGGCGCTCGCCAGGGCTTCGGCCACCCCGAGAATGCCGTTGAGCGGCGTCCGGAGTTCGTGACTCATATTGGCGAGAAAGACCGACTTCGCCCGGCTGGCCTGCTCGGCGCGGTCCCGGGCCTCGACCAGGCAGGCTTCGCTTTCGTATCGCTCGGTCAGATCCCGCACGATAGTCGTGAAGAGGGTCTCCCCGCCGGCCACGATCCGGGCGAGAGAAGCCTCGATCGGAATCTCCACACCGTCCTTCCGCAGGCCCAGAATGGGCCTGCGTTGAGCCATCTGCAGGCTGTCGCAAGAGCCCGCGGCGAACCGGGCGACGTGCCGTCCATGATCGCCCCGGAAGCGCTCCGGCATGAGTCGCTCGATAGGACCCCCGACGATCTCGTGAGCGGCGTAGCCGAACACGGCCTCGGCCCCCGCGCTGAAAATGACGACCCGTCCCTCTTCGTTCGCCACGACGATTGCCTCCGGCGAGATGCGGAACATACCGGAAAGCATATCGCGATTGCGCGTGGCGGATCGCTCGATGGCCCGCGAGTGGGTGACGTCCTGGACAATCCCTCGCATGCGCATCGGAACGCCGGCCTGATCGCGCTCGACCTCGCCGTACTCGTGGACGAAGCGGATTTCACCGTCCGGCCGAAGGATCCGATGGTCGAGCGCATAGTCCGCGCCCTCGTCGAGGGCCAGCCTGACAGCCTCCTCGACCCGCGCACGATCTTCAGGGTGAACGTATTCCAGAAAGGCCGAATAGCTGGCCCCGAAGGCATCGATCGGCAGGCCGAACAGGTTGAATATCTCGTCGGACCAGAGCAGTTCGCCGGTGTGGATATTCCATTCCCAGCTGCCCATCTGCGCCAGGGCCTGGGCCCTTTTCAGCCGCCAGAGGAGCTCTTCCGGTCCGACCGAAAGGGCGGAGCCGCCGCCTGCGGATATGGGATGAATCGCGTGGGGGACCAGCTTCTCAGAATCAGATCCATCCACCTTGATACCCGCGCACGATTGTTCCCGTCCCTCACGCGTGAAGCGATTTGCGAGTCCTGCAAACCGCCGTCGGCGCCGGAAGCGGGCCCTCATCCGGGCGTGGCCCACGCCTTGCAACCAGGAGGCGCATGAGAACCCCGTCAGGGGCGCCGTTTTGCACCCAAGGTCCAATCAGGGCCGAAATGCGGCGGATTGTCGCATCTTGTCAGCGGCGGCCTCCGCCTCGCCGGAACCAGCGGCGGCGCTGGCGCAGACCCGATCAAGACAGATGCCGGCCAGCGGGCAGGGACAACGCGAATGCAGATCCTTTCGGGGGGACGCCTCCCTGAGATCCCGCATCACGCTGAGCAATCCCAGCGCCGAAGCCGGGGACAGACCTTCGGGATGAAAGCCGTCTTTCAGCGCCGGTTCGTCGTCGACCATCACGGCGTCAGATTGAAACAACCCGCAGCAGACGCTCCAGTCCGGGAAACGCCGCCGGGGCGCCGGCTGGTCGCTGATGATCGACAGGGAGGTATGGCGGCGGTCACACGAAATCGTCCCGTACACCTGCCTGACGCTGTCCTTGGGTCCCTCGAGGACGCTGAGGAACCGCCCACCGTGGGCGAACAGGATTCCCGTGACGTCCATGGTCGCCTTGCGCTGGGCCCCGACAACCTGAATTTGCTCGAGCAGTTCGTGGAGCGGGAGGGGGGCCTCCGGATTGGCGGTGCTGTAGTAGATCAGGCGATGGCAGCCGACCTCCTCGGAACGCCGATCCGTCTTCCAGACCGTCCCGGACGGTCGCACAGTTCCCACCGCCGGCCGCGACGCCGTTTCAGGCGCAAGGCAAACGCCCATTCCGCCGTCCTGGCGATTGTCGAACGCCACGCCCATGCCCGAAAACACTTCGACGAGCGCCCGGAGCGTCCGGCTGTTGGCGTCGACGGGTCCCCGGATACGCTCAAGGCGCTTGATCGTTTCCAGGCTCAGGCCACAGCGTTTGGCCAAATCCGACTGATCGATTCGGGCGAGCGCCCGGCCCGCCCTGATCTGCTCGCCCGAAAGCGCCGACAAACTGGAATGCATCAACCTCGGATCCGAATCATAATTACACTTCAAGTACAATTTTATCTTCTGGATGACGTAATATTACAAACAGCCAGACTACTTGCGGGGTATTCGCATTATTTCGATTTACGCTTCAGCCATCGCAAGTCGCAACAACAGATACAGTCCAAATACTATTTACGGAAAATTACTCAATCAATGGTCTCATCTAACCGATGACGGCAGGGCGTCATCGCGGATACTCGTGACAAGGGAATCCGGAGCGGCACGCAGGCCTCGCGGTCGGCGTCCCGGCCCGCGCTGTCCCGCCTGTTTGATCGAGGTTCCCCATGACGCAGTTCGAACAGGCTGTTCAGCCCACGGATATCCGGGTCCTGGTGGTAGACGATTCCGCGGTGGTGCGGGGGCTGATCTCCCGACAGTTGAACGCCGAAACCGGCATCGGCGTCGTCGCGACCGCCGCCAACGGCGCACTGGCGCTGGCGGAACTGGCGCGGCGGGACGTCGACGTCGTCGTCCTCGACATCGAAATGCCGGTGATGGACGGCCTGACCGCCCTGGCCGAGATCGTCGTCCGATATCCGGCGGTCCGGGTCGTCATGGCCTCGACCCTGACGCGGCGAAATGCCGAGATCAGCATGAAGGCGCTCCATCTCGGGGCCAGCGACTATGTCGCCAAGCCCGAGACCGGGCTCGGCGCGGCCGAGGAATTCCGGCACGAACTGGCCTCCAAGATCAGGGCGCTGGCGGCGAAGCGGCCTGCGGCGATCGTACGGGCGCCGACCACCGTGACCGCGCCCGTCACGGTGACCCCGCCGACCCTGGCCCGTCCGCCCCGGACCCGGCCGAGCGTCATCCTCATTGGCGCCTCGACCGGCGGCCCGCCGGCCCTGCTGAAATTGTTCGCGGCGCTGCGGGGCGCGGTCGAGCAGCCGATCCTCCTGACCCAGCACATGCCGCCCACCTTCACCGCCCTGTTGGCGGAGCAGTTGACGCGCGCCGGAGAACGGCCGTGCGCGGAGGCGAAAGACGGCGACCGGATCAAGCCGGGCCACTGCTACATCGCGCCGGGCGGCTGGCACATGACCGTGACCCGCGAGGGGGCGATGCCGACCCTGCGCCTGAATCAGGACCCGCCCGAAAATTTCTGCCGTCCCGCCGTCGACCCGCTGTTCCGAACGGCGGCCCGGGTCTTCGGCTCCGGCGCGCTGGGCGTCATTCTGACCGGCATGGGCTCTGACGGGGCCCAGGGCTGCGAGGCGCTGGGCCGAGCGGGCGGGCATTTCATCGTCCAGGACGAGGCGTCCAGCGTGGTCTGGGGCATGCCCGGAGCGGCGGCCGCGACCGGGCTCGCCGGCGGGGTCCTGCCCCTCGACCAGATCGGGCCCTGGATGCGACGCATCAGCGGAGCGCCCTCGTGACCGGCCCGGACTACGACCACTTCTGCCGGCTGGTCCGGCAAAGATCCGGCCTCGTCCTGACGACCGAGAAGGCCTACCTCGTGTCCAGCCGGCTGGCCTCGGTCGCGCGGGCCGAAGGACTGGGCACGGTGACGGAGTTGCTCGCCGTGCTCCGGATCGGAGCGTCGGAGGCGCTGCTGCAGCAGGCGGTCGACGTCATGGCGACCCACGAATCCTATTTCTTCCGGGACGCCGCGCCCTTCGAACAGCTGGCGGAGGCGGTCCTGCCGCCCCTGATCGCCGCCCGGCAGGCCCAGCGAACCCTGCGTATCTGGTGCGCCGCCTGCTCCAGCGGCCAGGAACCCTATTCCGTGGCCATGATCCTGATGGAGATGGGACACCGGCTCGCGGGATGGAAGCTGGAAATCCTCGCCACGGACATGTCCGAGCCGATCCTGCGCAAGGCGAGCGCGGGCCTGTACAATGACTTCGAGGTCAAACGCGGCCTGTCGCCGGAGCGCCAGGCGCGCTGGTTCAAGCAGGAACCGGACGGCTGGCGCGTGTCGCCGAAGCTGCAGCAAATGGTCCGGTTCCGGCCTCACAACCTGCTGCAAGGTTCGGCCGGCCTGGGGGTCTTCGACGTGATCTTCTGCCGCAATGTGCTGATCTATTTCGACATCGAGACCAAGCGCCGGATCCTCGAACAGGTCAGGCGCGCGATGGCGGTCGACGGCTCGTTGCTGCTCGGCAGCGCCGAGACGGTGCTGGGCGTTTCAAACGATGTGGAGCCGGTCCCGGGACTGCGCGGCCTCTACCGTCCCACCGACGCACGCCTGGCCCGCTCCGCCTGAGCAAATCCCCCCGACCCCGAACGCAACCGGCCCGCCGACGAAGCGGCGGGCCGGCGCACGGGCGGGTTACGGACCGGTCTAGAGCAGGCCGTCCATCTCGCGGCTGAGCGCCTCGGCCTGGACCGCCAGTTCGCCCGAGGCGGTGAGCAGCTGGGCGGAAGCGGCGCTGGTTTGCGACACGCCTTCGTTCAGCCCCTGGATGTTGCTGGAAACCTCCTGGGTGCTGGCCGCGGCCTCCGTCACATTGGCGGAGATTTCCCCGGTGGCGGCGGATTGTTCCTCGACCGCGCTGGCGATGGCTGCGGCGATCTCGGCGACCTTGCCGATCGTGTCCGCGATGCCCTGGATGGCCGAGACCGAGGTGCTCGTCGCCGCCTGCATGGCAGAGACCTCCGAGGAGATTTCGTGCGTGGCCTTGGCGGTCTGGTCGCTCAGGCTCTTCACCTCGGACGCCACCACCGCGAAGCCCTTGCCGGCGTCTCCGGCGCGGGCGGCCTCGATCGTCGCGTTCAGGGCGAGCAGCTTGGTCTGGCCCGCGATGTTGTTGATCAGGGTGACGACGTTGCCGATTTTCTGGGCCGCCTCCGCCAGGGTCTGGATGGCCGCCCTGGTCGTGTCCGTCTCGGCCACGGCCCGCTGGGTGATGTTGGTGGACTCGGCGACCTGCCGGGCGATCTCCGAGATCGACGCCGAAAGCTCCTCCCCGGCCGCCGAGACGGTCTGGACGTTGCTGGAAGCCACCTGGGCCGCGCTGGCGACCGCGGCCGCCTGGGTTGTCGCCTCCGCCGCCGTCTGGGCCATGGCTTCGGCCGTCGCGCGCATCTCCGTGGAGGCGGACGAAACGATGTTGGAGATTTCCTTGACCCGCTCGGCCACCTTGCGCTGCACGGTGATGTCCGAGGCGTACTTCATCACCTTCATCGGCTTGCCGGAGGCGTCGCAGATGGGATTGTAGCTGGCCTGGATCCAGACCTCGGATCCGTCCTTGGTGATCCGCTTGTACTGGTTGCTGTCGTGTTCGCCGCGGTTCAGCTTCTCCCAGAAGGCGCGATACTCGGGCGTGTTCCGCTCCGCGGGGGCCAGGAACATGCTGTGATGCTGGCCCTGGATCTCTTCGAGCGAGTAGCCGAGGGTCTTCAGGAAATTGGCGTTCGCGGTCACGATCCGGCCGTCCATGGAAAACTCGATCACCGCCTGGGCCTTGCTGATCGCCGCCATCTGGTTGGCCAGGTCGGTGTTCAGCGCCTCGGCCGTGCGAATCTCCGTCACATTGGCCCATTCCAGCGAGTTGCCGACGTGCGCGCCGTTCTCGTCATAGGTGGCGTTGACGCAGAGGTGGACGATCAGGCCGCCGATGCGAATGTCCGTCTCGTAAGGCATCCGTGACGGGTCGGCGAGCAGGCGACGCTGGTGCGACGGATCCTTGTGGAAGCGGTCGATACAGGTTCCGACGATCCGGTCCGGATCGAAGTCGGCCCACAGCAGCCGGATCTCCGGCGCGATGCCCTTCAGCAGCGCCCTGGTGCTTGCGTTGACGTAGGTGATGTTCAGGTCCCGGTCGACCATCATGACCGAGCTGGACAGGGTTTCGGTGGCGCGCTGGACCCGCAGGCCCGCCTGCCGCTCGTGGACGATGCGGGTGATGTCGGTGGCGTATTTGACCACCTTCGTGGGCCTGCCCGACGCGTCCATGATCGGATTGTAGCTGGCCTGGATCCACACCTCGCGGCCGCCCTTGCCGATGCGCCGGTACTGACCGGCGTCGTATTCACCGCGACCCAGCCGCTCCCAGAAGGCGCGGTATTCGGAGCCGGCCTGCTCGGCCGGGTCGACGAACAGGCTGTGGTGCTTGCCGCGCACCTCGGCGAGCGAATAGCCGAGGGCGTTGAGGAAGTTGTCGTTGGCGTCGAGGACCGTGCCGTCGAGGGCGAATTCGATCACGGCCTGGGATTTGCGGATGGCGTCGACCTGCCCGCGGTAGTCGTCCAGCAGGGCGTCGAACGTGGCGGAATCATCGGGTGCTTTGAGGGCGGCGGCGGTGGACATGGTGGATCCCTTCTGAGGCTCGCCGACCGGGCTGGCGGCGGGGTTTGGCGGAGGTTTTCGTGTCAGGCGGCCAGGGTTGAGTGGCCGGTCAGCATCAGGACCTGGGCGATGTTGAGGACCAGCAGGAGTTCGTTCTCGAGGCGGTAGAGGCCGGTGCAGACGGCGCGCCATTCGGACGAAAGGGTCACGGGGCCGGGCTCATGCTCGGCGGGCTCCAGCCACAGGACGTCGCCGACGTCGTCGACGACCAGCGCATAGAGTTCGCCGCCGTGCTCGACAATCACGCTCATCGAGCGGTCGTCCGGGGCCCGCGGCTCCATGCCCAGGCGGCGACGCATATCGACGGCCGTGACGATCCGGCCGCGCAGGTTGAGCGATCCGGCCACCTCCGGCGGGGCCAGCGGCACCCGGTTGATCGGCGTCTCGGAGATGACGTCCTGCACCGACAGGACGGGCACGCCGAAGGTCTGGGCGCCGACCCGGATCGACACCAGACCGTCGGAGGAGTCGGTCGCGACCAGGGAGTTCTCGACCCGAATGCTCATGCCGCTCCCCTCAGTTCGCCGAGGGCGCCGGACACGGCGTCCAGGAGCGTCGAATGGGCCATGCCGCCCGCCGCCCCGGTGGTCATGGTGTTGTGGATGGCCAGGCTGAGCAGCGGCGTCTTGTGCCAGCCGGCCGCGCGATTGAGTGTGACCGCCAGTTGCCGCGCGTTTTCCGGGCTCGAGGTGTCGGCCATGATCAGCTGGAACTCTTCGCCGGCGTCATAAAGGCCAAGCGCGGCGACGGGGTCTTCGGCGACGATCACCTCGTACCCCGCCTGGGCCAGGAGGGGCCTGAGCAGGAGCTGCGAGAACGGGCTCTGATCGACCAGCAGCAGGCGTCGTCGCCCGGTCGGGTCGGCGGAGGACGCCGTCTCCCGTGCCTCGACCACCGGGGCGGCCGGTGGGTCAGCGACTCCGCCGGCGCCGGCGTCCTCGTCGGGGAAAGCCCGGCTCCAGTAATAGGAGACGTCGATCAACTCGGTCGCCACGCCGCCGATGATCAGGCCGCCCAGGGCGCCCGCGCCGGCGGCGGTCATGTCGGTCTCGACCACGCTTTCGACGATGTCGACGATCTCGTTGACGAGCAGGCCGACCGACCGGTCGTCGCGGGTGAAGACCAGCAGCGGACGCTGTTCCGGCCCGTCCCAGGCGTTCGCCGCCGCCGCGTCCGGCCCGATGATCGGCATGAGCCGCCCACGGTACTGGATGACGCTGCGGCCATCGATCCATTCGATCTGGTCGGCCGCGACCTCCTCGATGCGCGAGACGCTCGCCAGCGGCGCGGCCTTGAGCGTATCGTTGGCGGCGCGGAACACCAGCAGGGCGGACATCGCCTGACGCTTGCCGGCCTCCTCGGCGTCGTCGCCGTCCGCCACCCCCGCCGCGCCCTGGCCCGCGCCGGTCTCAACGGAGATGCCCTTGAGGTCGAGGATCAGGATGACCGACCCGTCCCCCAGGATGGTGGCCCCCGAATAGAGCTTCAGGTGCCTGAGGACGCTGGCGACCGGCTTGACGACGATCTCCTCCGTGTCAAAGACCCGGTCCACGATCACGCCGAAGGTAAAGGCGCCGACCCGCGCGACGATGATGCAGGTCTCGGCCGGCGGCTCGCCCGCGGGCTCAAGGCCCAGCAACGTCTGCAGGGACACCAGCGGCAGCAGGCGGTCGCGCAGCCTCAGCACCGCCACCCCATCGATGTATTCGATGGTCCGTCCCGAGCCGTCGCTGGCGCTGACCAGTTCGACCAGGCTTGACTGGGGCATGGCGAAACGCTCGCCGCAGCATTCCACGATCAGGGCCGAGACGATGGTCAGGGTCAGCGGGATGCGGATGGTGAAACAGGCGCCCCGGCCCTCGACCGACGCCAGCTCAATCGCCCCGCCGATCTTCTCGATATTGGTCCTGACCACGTCCATCCCCACGCCCCGTCCGGACACGGAGGTCACCTCCGCCGCGGTCGAAAGACCGGGCAGGAAGATCAGCTGCCGCGCCTCGAGGTCGGACATCTGCTCGGCCTGAACGGGCGTCAGGATGCCGGCCGCCACCGCCTTGGCGCGGAGCTTCTCGGCCGGAAGTCCCCGCCCGTCGTCGGAGATTTCGATGACGATCGCACCGCCCTCGTGGCGGGCTTGCAGGGTGATCCGCCCGGTCTCGGGCTTGCCGGCCGCAGCCCGTTCGGCGGGGGTCTCCAGCCCATGGTCCGCGGCGTTGCGGATCATGTGGGTGAGCGGGTCCTTGATCAGTTCAAGGACCTGACGATCCAGTTCGGTGTCCTGTCCGACCATCACCAGATCGATGGACTTGCCGAGGTCCTGCGCCAAATCGCGCACCAGGCGAGGCAGCTTGGCCCAGGCCCCGCTGATCGGCTGCATCCGCGTGGTCATCACGCCTTCCTGCAGTTCGCTGGTGACCTGGTTGAGCCGGTTCAACGGCGCCGCGAACGGGCTCTCGGGCTCAAGGCGAAGGGTCTGGATCAGCTGGTTGCGGATCAGCACCAGCTCGCTGACCACCGTCATCAGATGCTCCAGAGCATCGACGCTCACCCGGATGGTCTGGGCCGGGCCGGAGGTCTCGCCCTCCCCCTTCGGCGACGGCGCGTCCCCACGGAGCGGAGCGGCGGTCGCCGGCGCCGCCGGATCGGGCGTGACGACGGCGTCCGGCGTTGCGGCGGCGCGCGGGTCCGGAGCAGAGCCCGCCGCCCCGGCGGGTTCGCAATCAACCAGCATCGCCAGCTGGTCGATGGCGGCGTCCGAAATATCCAGGGCGCCCAGGGCTTCCGCGACCAGGGCGAACACTCCCTCGGCCTCCGCGCCCGTCAGGGGCTTGTCGACGAAGCCGGCCAGGGCGGTCGCAAAGGCGCGCCCCCGTTCCATCTTCCGGGCCAGCGCGCCGAGACTTTCCCGGATCGCGGCCTGGAGCCGGTCGGCGTCCGCATTCCGGAACAGAGGCCCGATGACGCCGTCCGACGGCAGCCTGCCGACCGCCGCCTCGGCGGCCGCATCGAGCGTGGCGTCTCCGCCCAGGCGGTCGATCAACCGACGCGCGTCCCCGTCCCCCTGGGAGCGCGCTGCGGCGGCCGGCGCATCGGCGGCCACGGGCGGGGTCGCCTCGAGCAGGCCTTCCAGCCGGGCGATCAGGGCCGAATCATCCCCCTCCGGTTCGGACGCCGTCGCGCCGAGCGCATCGGTCAGGGACCGGATCAGATCAACCGTTTCCAGGACGGCCGACACCGCCACCGGCGTCACAGGCAATACGCCGTCCCGGAAAGCGCCGAGTACGTTCTCCGCCGCGTGAGCCACCGTCTGCAGGCGGACGAGCCCGAGGAAGCCGCAGGTGCCCTTTATGGTGTGTATCAGTCTGAAGATGCCGCCGAGAGTGGCGGGGTCGCCAGGCTGCTGCTCGAACCGCACCAATTCACTGTCGAGCGCCTCCAGGCCCTCGCGGGTTTCGGCGATAAAATCGGCAACCAAGTCGTCCAAGCGCCACCCCCAATTCATCTACCTGTAGAGAGAGGGTTAGGTTGGTTAATAGATCCATAATTTGCAAATTGAGCCAACAATATCTTCGCTGGCTCTCTGAACATTAGTCAACACCGACCATCGAATGCTTCTCTATGATACTATGCCACATTGTTTTGAGTGGTTTTTTACACCTCAGATGCATTTTATGACCCAAACATTGACTCAAATACAGGGGGTCGCGCGCAGTCGGTAACCTGTTGTTATCCATCAGCCAGCACTTTTGTGGCGAGGGACGGTCCCGTCTACATAACGAGAGCCCAGAGATGGCAGTCGACAAGTCTATGAACGTGCTCGTCGTTGACGATTACAAGACGATGGTCCGCATCGTGCGCGGACTGCTCGAACAGCTGGGTTTCAAGAATATCGACGATGCGATGGACGGGACCACCGCGCTCCAGAAGATCCAGCAGAACGACTACGGGCTGATCCTGTCGGATTGGAACATGACGCCCATGACAGGATACGATCTTCTCAAGGCGGTTCGGGCGGACCCGCGAACCAAGGCGACTCCGTTCGTCATGATCACAGCGGAGGCCAAGACTGAAAACGTCGTAGCGGCGCGCCAGGCCGGCGTGAACAACTACATCATCAAACCTTTCACCCTTTCGGTTCTGAAGCAGAAACTGACCACCGTACTGGGAGAACTCTGAAATGAGCGATCCACAAGAGACCTTGTCTGTGGTTCGGCAGGAAATCGAAGCAGCGGTAGAGTCCATCCTGACCGCCGCCACCGCCGGGCTTCGGGAACTTCCCGCGATCAGCACATGCGACCCGGCTACAGCGGAAAGGCTCGAGCGAAATCTGCTGCAGATACTTGAAAGCTGCGCGTTTCAGGACCTCACGGGTCAACGGCTGGAACAGCTTGCCGCCATGCTCGGCGACGACCCTTCACCCGCCGGTCGACCAGACCCCCTCCTGAACGGACCCGCCCTCGATGGGCAGGGGCTCGACCAGGCGACGGCCGACCGTCTTCTGCAGGAATCCTAGCGACGCCCCGGCGCGGTAGAGGGAGCGAACGCAACCATGGCGGCATTCGGCATCCGGCTGGACTTGCGCAAGACCACAGCTTTGGTCGTCGACGACAACCCCCAATCGCTGGAACTCCTCTCGCAGATTCTCTCGGGTTTCCGGCTGGGCAAGCTGAGATCCTGTCAGTCCGCCGACGAGGCCCGATCCCTTGTCGCCCGCGAGAGATTTGACCTGATCCTCATCGACTTCGCGATGCCGGAAGAGGACGGCCTTCAGCTGGCCCGCCATATCCGGTCGGAACCATCCCTGCCCAATCATACGGCGCCGATTCTTATCCTGCACGGCTACACGCCTGAGCACATGGTCATTCAGGCCCGCGACGCCGGCGCCAACATGATTGTGAGGAAGCCGGTCGCGCCGGGGGTCTTGCTGAGCCGCATCGAATGGATCGCGCGGGACACCCGTCAGTTCGTTGAGTCAGACGGCTATTGCGGACCAGATCGCCGGATCAGGACTGTCCCGCTGTCGCCCGAGAACCCCGAGCGTCGGAGAGACGCGCTCGCCCTGGTCGACGACCCGGAGCGGGCCATGTCCCAGGACGATATTTCGGCGCTGTTCGGTTAGGAGAGGCCATGAGCGAAGCGCGGGTTTACGCGGTCAGGAATCGCATTTCGGAGGCCCTGCTTTCGAAGGACGGGCCAACGGTCGACAGCCTGGTGTCGGATGCCGATGCGCGGGTCGCGCTCCTCGCTGACCGTATCGGCGCTTTCGTGGCCGGCAAGGTCGCAGTCCTCGCCGCCTACGCCGAACAGCCCGAGGAGGCGCTGTTCGGCGGGTGTCAGGCCATCGGAGAGCCGGCGATGAATATCGCCGAGGTGGCTGAGGCGGCCGGAATGGACGCCGTCGGCGCCGTCGCCCGCGGGATCTGCGTCATGCTCGACGGCCTGATCAGCCGGGGGATATGGCACACGGATGCGCTACGTCTTCACCTGCGCGCCTTGACCCTCGTGCACGGTCAGACCGGTCAGGCCGCAGGCCTGACGATGGTGGAAGAACTCAGGTCGCTGAGATTTTCTCTCGGCTTCACGGATTGAATCGTCAGGCGCGTCGGGCGCTGGCGGACGCCTGTCGCTCGGCGCGCGGCAGGATGTGACGGAAGTGGCCGAGCGCGACCGGCCACAGTTCGAGCAGGCGCAGGGCGAGGGGAGACCGTGTTTCGGCCGCATGCCGCGCGACCAGCGTCCAAAGCCGCGTCGCCGCCTCGCCCGTCACAGCGCCGTCAACAACCGACTCGCCGTTGCAACGCACATGCGCCGTGCCGTCCGGATCATGGATGAAGGCTTCGCCGCCCGACATTCCGGCGCCGAAGTTCCAGCCCGTCGAACCGAGAATCACCACCGTCCCGCCCGTCATGTATTCGCAGCCATGCGCGCCGCAGCCCTCGACCACGGCGGTGGCGCCGGAGTTCCTGACCGCGAACCGCTCGCCCGCCGCGCCCGCCGCGAACAGGGCGCCCGAGGTGGCGCCGTACAGGCAGGTGTTTCCGATCAACGCTTCTCCGGCGGCCCAGGCGGACGGACGCACGATGACCTCCGCGCCTGACAGACCCTTGGCCACATAGTCGTTCGCTTCGCCGTCCAGTTCGATGCGCAGGCCGGCGATTCCCCACGCGGCCAGCGACTGACCGGCCGCTCCCCGCAGCTTCAGCGTCAGGTGGCCAGGGGGCAGGGTCGACCCGTATCGCCGCACGATATGCGACGAAATCCGGGCGCCGATGGCGCGCTGGGTGTTGGTCACCGCATAGGTCAGCTGCATCTTCTCGCGCCGCTCGAGGAAGCGGGTCGCGTCCTCGACAACCCGTGCGTCAAGCGTATCCGGCACGGCGTTCCAGGGCGGCTCGGCGCAGCGCACGTCGCCCTCCCCGACCCGCATGAGCAGGGGGTTGAGATCCAGATCGTCCAGATGGGCGTCGCCGCGTGACACCTGGCGCAGCAGGTCCGTCCGCCCAACAGCCTCGTCCAGCGACCGCAGGCCCAGAGAAGCCAGCACCTCGCGCGTTTCCTCGGCGATGAAACTGAACAGGTTCACGACCTTCTCGGGCGTGCCCGTGAACATGGCCCGCAACCGCTCGTCCTGGACGCAGACCCCGACCGGGCAGGTGTTTGAATGGCACTGACGCACCATCAGGCAGCCCACGGCCACGAGCGACGCTGTCCCGATGCCGAACTCCTCGGCGCCCAGCATGGCCGCGATGACGATATCCCGTCCCGTCCGCAGCCCGCCGTCGGTGCGCAACCGCACCCGGCCGCGCAAGCCGTTCAGACTCAGCACCTGATGCGCTTCGGACAGGCCCAACTCCCACGGCATCCCGGCGTGCTTGATCGAGCCCAGCGCCGAGGCGCCCGTGCCGCCGTTGTGCCCGGAGATCAGGATGATGTCGGCCTTGGCCTTGGCCACCCCCGCCGCGACCGCCCCGATGCCGGACTGGGACACCAGTTTCACCGTCACCCGCGCGTCCGGATTGACCTGCTTCAGGTCGTAGATCAGCTGGGCCAGGTCCTCGATCGAATAGACGTCGTGGTGCGGCGGCGGGCTGATCAGGCCCACGCCCGGCGTCGAATGCCGCATGCGGGCGATGAATTCCGTCACCTTGAAACCGGGCAGTTGTCCGCCTTCACCCGGCTTTGCACCTTGGGCGACCTTGATCTCTATCTCCCTGCACTGGTTCAGATATTCCGTCGTCACCCCGAACCGCCCGGAGGCGATCTGCTTCACCGCGCTGTTGGCGTTGTCCCCATTGGCGCGCGGCGTGTAGCGCTCGGGGTCCTCGCCGCCCTCGCCGGAGACCGAGCGGGCTCCGATGCGGTTCATGGCGATGTTCAGCGTCTCGTGCGCCTCGGGAGACAGGGCCCCCAGCGACATGCCGGGCGTGACGAACCGCCGGCGGATGTCGTTGACGCTCTCGACCTCGTCGACGGCGACCGGGACAGTCTCGCGGAAATCCAGCAGATCCCGCAGCGCCGTTGAAGGCAGGTCGCGAACCCGGCGGGAGTAGGCCTTGAACCGCCCATAGTCGCCGCGGGTCGTCGCATCCTGCAGCCGGTGGATCAGCTCGGCGTCCCAGCCGTGAGTCTCCTCTCCGGCCCGGATCCGATGCGAGCCGCCGATGCGCAACGCCGGCCGCCAGGCGCCAAAGCCTCGCTCGGCCTTCCGGATCGACTGGGCCTCCAGCCCCGCCAAACCGATGCCGGAGATGCGCGAGGTCATGCCGGGGAAATATTCGGCGACCAGGGCGCGTGACAGACCCAGACCCTCGAATTCGCAAGCCCCGCGATAGGCGGAGATGACCGAGATCCCCTTCTTGGCGAGGATTTTCATCAACCCCGCCTCGACCGCCGCCTTGTAGTTCAGGCAGGCGTCGCGAAGGGTCAGGCCGGGATAGCGCCCGCTCTCCAGCCGTTCGAGAAAACTTTCCTGCGCCAGCCAGCCGTTGACGGCGGTGGCGCCGACGCCGACCAGCACGGCGAAGGCGTGGGCGTCGATCGCCTCGGCCGCCCGCACCACCAGGGAGCAATAGGTGCGCAACCCCTCGTCCACCAGCCGACCATGCACGGCGGCGGTGGCGAGGATCATCGGGATCAGCGGTCGGTCCTCGTCCGCCCGTTCGTCGGTGAGGACGATCAACCCCGCTCCGCCGCGGGCCGCCGCGACCGCCTCGGCCTGGATGCGGTCGAGCGCGACCTTCAGGGCGCCCTCTCCGGCCGGGAAGGTGCAGTCGACCACGGTGGTCGCCCCGGCCCCGACGACGTCCAGCATCCGCTCGTACATGCCGGTCGTCAGCACCGGACTGTCCAGCACGAAGACCTTCGTCTGGGTTTCGTCCTGGGCGAGGATGTTGCCCAGGTTCTTGAACCGGGTCCTCAGGCTCATCGCGCCGGCCTCGCGCAGCGAGTCGATCGGCGGATTGGTGACCTGGGCGAAGGCCTGCCGGAAATAGTGGGCGAAGGGCCGGTCCTGATGCGACAGCACCGCGGGAGGCGTGTCGTCGCCCATGGAGGCCACGGCCTCCTTGCCCTCGCCCGCCATGGAATCCAGCACGACGTCGATGTCTTCCTGGGTCCAGCCAACTGCGGACTGGAACCGGGTCAGGGCCTCGCCGGACAGGCGCCTGGGTTCCGGTCCGGGGCCGATCCGCGGCTCCAGCTCGACCATGTTCGACAGCCACTGACGATAGGGCAGCGCCCCGGCCAGCCGATCGACCGTCTGTGTCTCGTCATAAAGAACGCCCGCCTCCAGATCGACGGAGATCATCCGGCCGCCGCCGATGTGGAGACGCCGCTTGATCCGTTCGTCGGCGACGCCGGTCATGCCGACTTCGGATCCGCAGATCAGCAGGCCATCGACCGTCTCGGCGACGCGCAGGGGGCGCAGGCCGTTGCGGTCCTTGCCCGCCACCACCCACCGGCCGTCGGTGGCGCAGATCGCGGCGGGCCCGTCCCACGGCTCCATGACGGCGTTGCAATAGGCGTAGAGGGCGCGATGGTCGTCGGAGATGACGCCCTCGATCGGCGCCTCGGGCATCAACAGGGCCTTGACCATGGGGGCGGGACGGCCGGCGCGGACCAGCACCTCGAACACATTGTCCAGCGCGGCCGAGTCCGAGCCCCCGGCCTGGATCACCGGCTTGACCGTGGCGTCGTCGGCGCCGAAGGCTTCGGCGGTCATGCGGATTTCGTGGCTGCGCATCCAGCTGGCGTTGCCGCGCAGGGTGTTGATCTCGCCATTGTGGGCCAGCATCCGGAACGGCTGCGCCAGCCGCCATTCGGGGAAGGTGTTGGTCGAATAGCGTTGATGGAACAGGGCCACATTGGCCTCGACCCGCGGGTCGTTCAGGTCGGGATAGAAGTCCGCCAGCGCCTGGGCCAGCATCATGCCCTTGTAGATGACCGACCGGGCCGACAGCGAGCAGACGTAGAAATGCTGCAGGCCCGCCGCCGTCGCCCGCGCCTCGATCCGGCGGCGCAGCAGGTACAGGGCCCGCTCCAGTGCCTCGCCCTCCAGCCCGTCCGGCGGGCTGAGCATGATCTGCTCGACCTCGGGCCGCGTCGCCGCCGCCCGCTCGCCCAGTACGGCGACATCCGTCGGCACCTGGCGCCAGCCGTAGAGCCAGAAGCCCGCCGCCATCACCTCCCGTTCGACGATGGTGCGGGCCCGCTCCTGGGCGCCGAGATCGACGCGGGGCAGGAAGACCATTCCCACGGCGATCGGACCGGGCCGCGGCGCGTGGCCGGCGTCGCGCACCTGGGCCTCGAAGAAGGCGCGCGGCAGGCCGATCAGGATTCCCGCGCCGTCGCCTGACTTGCCGTCGGCGTCGACGGCCCCGCGATGCCAGACGGCCTTCAACGCCTTGAGGGCCAGGTCGACCACCTCACGCCGCGGCTGGCCGTCGATAGCGGCGACCAGACCCACGCCGCAGGCGTCCCGCTCCGAGGCGGGATCATAGGCATGGCCGTCGATCAGGCGCTGACGGTCGCGCTCGTATTGTTCGGGATCGAAGGTCATGCCGCCGCCCGCTCGCGGCTGGTCAGCCAGGCGTCGATTTCGGCCGCCGCATCCTGCCCGTCCCTCACCGCCCAGACCACCAGCGACGCCCCGCGCACGATGTCGCCGGCGGCGAACACGCCGTCCAGCGTCGTCGCCTTCGTCTGACCCGCCGTCCGGATCGTGCGCCATTCGGTCAGGGCCAGATCGGGCTCTTGGAACAGTCCGGGCATATCCTCCGGATCGAAACCCAGGGCCTCGATCACCAGATCGGCGGCCACATCGAACTCCCCGCCCGGAACCGGCTCGACGCTCGAGCGGCCGTCCCCGGAGCGGGCGGCCAGAGCCATCCGCTGGGCCCGCACGCCGCTGACCCGCTCGGCCTCGCCCAGCACGGCGCGCGGCGCGGCCAGCCATTCGAACACCACGCCCTCCTCCTCGGCGTTGGCGACCTCGCGCGCGCTGCCCGGCATGTTGTCGCGGTCGCGGCGATACAGACAGGTGACGGAAGTCGCGCCCTGACGGATGGCGGTGCGGACGCAGTCCATCGCCGTGTCGCCGCCGCCGATCACCACCACCCGCTTGCCAGAAGCATTCAGGCCGCCGTCGTCAAAGGCGGGCACGGCGTCGCCGAATCCCTTGCGGTTCGAGGCGATCAGATAGTCCAGCGCCGCGACGACGCCGTCGGAGCCGCAGCCCGGCGCCGTCAGCCGCCGCGCCTGATAGACCCCCGTCGCCACCAGCACGGCGTCATGAGCCGCGCGCACCTCGGCGAAGGGCAGATCGCCGCCGACATCGACGCCCAGCCGGAACTCGACCCCGCCCTCGGCCAACCGGTCGAGGCGGCGCTGGACGACGTGTTTCTCCAGCTTGAAACCGGGGATCCCATAGGTCAGAAGGCCGCCCGCGCGATCATGTCGGTCATAGACGGTCACCGCATAACCCGCCGACCGCAGCCGGTCCGCCGCCGCCATGCCGGCGGGCCCGGCGCCGACGATCCCCACCGAGGCGCCGCGTTCCATCCGCGGCCGGATCGGATCGACCCAGCCGTTCTCGAACGCCATGTCGCCAAGCCAGCGCTCGACCGAGCCGATGGTCACTGTTTCCCAGCCCGCCTGCTCAAGGGTGCAGGCCCCCTCGCACAACCGGTCCTGCGGACAGATGCGGCCGCAGATTTCGGGGAGGGTCGAGGTCGCGGCCGCCTGCCGCCAGGCCTCTTCGGCCCGGCCCTCGGCGGCCAGCTTCAGCCAGTCGGGAATGTTGTTCTGCAAGGGGCAGCCGGTCTGACAGAAGGGCACCCCGCACTGGGCGCAGCGGCTGGACTGCACCGTCCCGGCGGCGACGCTGAAGTCCGCATAGATTTCGTCGAAGCCGCGCACGCGATCGGCGGCCGCGGCCTTGGCCGGGCCGGTCCTCGGAGTGACCACGAAAGTCTGGTTCACGGACGCCACATCGATCCCTTCGCTGTTGCATCAAGACTTAGGGTCAGGAAGGCGACGTGGCAACTTCCGTGCAAGATATGCAATCCGCGCCTTTGATTGCGCAAAAACAAACCGGTCGGACGCGCATATCCGCAACGTCCGACCAGCTCGCCTTGTGCGTCGCATCAGAACAGGAATTTGATTCCGGCGACGGCCCGGCTGTCCGACAGCGGCCCGTCGACGTCCGTGTCATGATAGCGGACATCGATCGCCACATGCTCGGTGACGGCGTAGCCGACCCCGACGTTCCAGGTCGCATAGTCGTCGTTCACGTCCAGCCACTGCCGGCCGACCGCCGCCGATACGGTCCACCTGTCGGCCGGGGCGAAGGCGGTGTTGACCTCGGCGTAGGTCGCCTCCTCGTCCAGTCCGAAGAAGTCCGGCGACCAGTAGATCGCGGCGCCGAACGTCGCCGGGCCGATGGCGCGCGACGCTGCCGCCTTGAGCTCCAGATAGTCATAGTCGGCTCCGTCCGGCGCGTTGACATAGCCGTAGCCGACCACCCCGACGTCGAAGGCGAAGCCCCCCGCCTCGCCGCGATAGCCGCCATAGATGTCGACCTCGGCGTCGGTGTCGTCGCCGAAGTCGACATTGGAAGCCCAGGCGCCGACGTAGAAGGACCCGATCGTGGCGTCGACGCCGCCCTGGATGGCCGGCTCCTCGTCAGTCTGGGTGTAGCCGCGGAAGACATAGTCGCTGACCACGCCGACGTTCCACGCCACCTCGGGCGCGGACTGGGCGCTGGCGGCCCCGGCGGTCAGAAGGGCGGCCATCAAGGCCGCGCAGGCGAAAGCAGTTCTCATCTTCGTATCCCCTGTTGTCGATGGTTATTGGAGCGTCATGCCTACTGGGCGGCGGCGCGGAGGGGAGGCTCCGCGCCGCCTGTCGCTGGTGATCAGACGCCCTCCATCACCTCGCCGTGCAGATGCCCGTCCAGCCCCTCGGCCTCCTGTGCGGCTGTGACGCGCAGGCCGGTGGTGAACTTGCAGACGATCAGGATCAGGAAGGTGGCCACGGCGCTCCAGCCGATGGTAACGCCCAGCCCCCAGGCCTGTTTGGCGATCGTCGCCCCCTCGGCCACGCCATTGACGGCCGCCGAGGCGAAGACGCCGGTCAGGAGCGCGCCCAGGATGCCGCCGGCGCCGTGGATGCCGAAGGCGTCCAGGCTGTCGTCATAGCGCAGCAGCTTCTTGATCCAGACCGAGGCCGCATAGCAGACCGGGCCCGAGGCCAGACCGATGATCACCGCGCCCTTGGGATCGACCAGGCCCGCCGCGGGGGTGATGGCGACCAGACCGGCGATCAGACCGGACAGCACGCCGATCAGGGACGGCTTACGCTTCTCCATCACCTCGACGATCTTCCAGGTCAGGGAGCCGGCCATGGCGGCCAGAATGGTGTTGAGGAGGGCGACGGACGCGATCGAGTCGGCGGTCCAGGCCGAGCCGGCGTTGAAGCCGATCCAGCCCACCAGCAGCAGGCAGGCGCCGATCATGGTCAGGACCGGATTGTGGGCGACGATGGTTTCCTTGCCGTAGCCTTTCCGCGCCCCGAGGAAGATGGCGCAGACCAGACCGGCCACGCCCGCATTGACGTGCACCACGGCGCCGCCCGCGAAATCCAGCACCCCTGCCGCGCCAAGGAAGCCCCCGCCCCAGACCCAGTGACAGATCGGCGCATAGACCAGCAGGGTCCACAGGCCGGTGAACAGCAGCAGGCCCGAGTATTTGATCCGCTCCGCGAAGGCGCCCGCGATCAGCGCCGGGGTGATGATGGCGAAGGTCAGCTGGTAGGCGATCCAGAGATATTCCGGGAGACCCGGAGCGAGGCTGTGGGCCGTGGTCGGGGTGACGCCGTTCAGGAACAGCGCCTGGAGCGAGCCGATGTAGCTCTGGACCTCGTCGCCGGAGTAGGCGCCGATCGGCTGGCCGACGCCGAAAGACAGACTGTAGCCCGCGATGAACCACGCAAGGGTCACCACCGAGGCCACGCCCAGCGACTGGGTGATGGTGGCGATGACGTTCTTGCGCCGGACCATGCCGCCATAGAACAGGGCCAGCCCCGGCAGGGTCATGAGCAGAACCAGCGCCGTGGCCGTCAGGATCCAGGCCGTGGCCGCGCCATCCAGGGCGAGAGTCGCCTGGTGCGCCAGAAGGGCCGGTTCCGCCGGAACAGCGGCCGCGGCCTGGCCGGCCAGGCCGCTCAACGCGAGGGACAAGGCCCCTGCAAGCCCAATACGAAGTCGTGTCATTTGATCCCCCAAAAGACGATTACGCAGATGCGAAATGTTTATCGCATTTGCGAAACAGGCAAGTGGGTTAACAGCGTTTCGGGAATAATATTTGCCCTCGTGGAGGAAAATCTCGCAATTTCGGCAAGTTAGTTTCGTATAAATTGATTTGCTGGACATCTTTTCGTGCGCCGGACTCAGATTCGCTCGCAGTTGCAGCAATTATCCCGCCTGCATGAACGCCGAGCACGCAGGTCTCGCGTCCCGGCCAGCGGACCGTAGCCGTCCCCTCACGCGGGTTCGCATCGCCTTCGACCAAAGTCGCTCTCTGCACTCCCGGGCCCGGCTGTCAGTGTCGCCCGGACGTTCGCTTCAGCGACGCGCGAAAACAGCCGAAAACGGCGAGGTTGGGAGGCTAGACAATGACAGACAGCGCCATCGGCGCGCCGGTTGAACCGGAACACACGGTCGACAGGAACGACCGCCTTGTGATCCTTGCGTCATCCGTCGGCACCGTGATCGAGTGGTACGATTTCTATCTGTACGGCTCGCTCGCCGCGATCATCACGGCCCAATTTTTCTCGGGCGTGAACGAGACCACCGGCTACATCTTCGCCCTGATGGCCTTTGCGGCCGGGTTCGCCGTCCGCCCGTTCGGCGCCGTCTTCTTCGGCCGCCTCGGCGACCTGTGGGGACGCAAGAACACCTTCCTGGTGACCATGATGCTGATGGGGCTGTCGACCTTCGTGGTCGGCCTTCTGCCGTCCTACGCCGCCATCGGCCTCGCGGCCCCGATCATCCTCGTGGCCATGCGACTGATCCAGGGCCTGGCCCTGGGCGGCGAGTACGGGGGAGCCGCGACCTATGTCGCGGAGCACGCCCCGCACGGCAAGCGAGGCTACTACACGTCCTTCATCCAGATCACCGCCACCGCAGGACTGGTTCTCAGCCTGCTGGTCATCCTGGGCGTGCGCCTGGCGGTCGGTGAAGAGGCCTTCACGTCCTGGGGCTGGAGGATTCCGTTCCTGGTGTCGATCCTGCTGCTGGGCGTGTCGCTCTGGATCAGGCTGAAACTGGCCGAAAGCCCGTCCTTCAAGCGCATGAAGGAGGAAGGGAAAGGCTCGTCGGCCCCGCTCACCGATTCCTTCCTCAAATGGCCGAATCTGAAACTGGTGATCATCGCCCTTGTGGGTCTGACCGCCGGCCAGGCCGTGATCTGGTACACGGGCCAGTTCTACGCCCTGTTCTTCCTCGAACGGGTGATGAAGGTCGATGCCACCCTGGTCTATATCCTGCTGGCCATCGCCCTTCTGCTGGCCTCGCCCTTCTTCGTCTTCTGGGGCTGGCTGTCGGACAAGGTGGGACGCAAGCCGATCATCCTCGCCGGCTGCCTGATCGCGGCGATTACCTATTTCCCGCTGTTCCAGGCCCTGACCCACGCCGCCAACCCGGCGCTGGCCGAGGCCACGGAATCTCAGCCCGTGACCATCTACGCCGATCCGGCCGACTGTAACCTTCAGTTCGACCCCGTGGGCAAGACGGTGTTCAACCAGTCCTGCGACCTGGCAAAATCCTATGTCGCCAAGGCGGGCATCAACTACACCAACGTCGCGGCCCCGGCCGGGACGGTGGCCGAGGTCCGCATCGGAGACAGCGCCGTCGTTCCCAGCTTCCGGGGCGACGCCCTGCCCGCCGCCGACTTCGCCGCGCAGAAGAAGACCTGGGAGACCGGGCTGGGCGAAGCCCTGACGGCCGCCGGCTACCCCGCCAAGGCCGACAGCGCCCAGGTCAACAAGCCGATGGTCGTGCTGATCCTGTTCATCCTCGGCTTCTATGTGACCATGGTTTACGGCCCGATCGCCGCGGCCCTGGTCGAGATGTTCCCGACCAACATCCGCTACACCTCGATGTCGCTGCCCTATCACATCGGCAACGGCTGGTTCGGCGGGTTCCTGCCGACCACGGCCTTCGCCATGGTCGCGGCGACCGGCAACATCTTCTACGGCCTCTGGTACCCGATCATCGTCGCCGTCGCGACGGTCGTGCTGGGCTTCCTGCTGGTCAAGGAAGGCAAGGACGTCGACATCAACGCCTGATCCTGCTGTGTCAGGCCGAGATTGGGGGGCGGATCGACCGGCGACGGTTGGTCCGCCCCTCAACCTTGCGGGGACGGCCTGGACCCTTTCTAGATAGATCCGATGCTCAGCCTGGTGATCCTGTCGATGGTGGCCGCCTATATGGCGGTGCTGTTCGTGGTGGCCTGGCGCAGCGAGCGTCGGGCCCTTCGAGGACAGCCGGGCCGGCTGGGGTCCTGGGCCTACGCCCTGTCCCTGGCGATCTACTGCACCTCCTGGACCTACTACGGCGCCGTGGGGACGGCGGCGCGGAACGGGTGGGAGTATCTGCCGATCTACATCGGACCCGCGGTCGGCATCGTCGTTCTGTTCCCGATCTGGCGCCGCATCGCGGCCGCGGCCCGTCGCGAGAACGTGGGGTCGATCGCCGACTTCATCTCGTCGCGATATGGCAAGAGCCAGGGGCTCGGCGCGTTGGTCGCCTGCGTCGCCATAATCGGCTCCCTTCCCTATATCGCGCTACAGTTGAAGTCGCTGGCGATGGCCTGGGCCCTGGTCATGGCCGGGACGCCCGTCGCCGGATCAGAGGGCCTGACGGTCACGGGCGTGGCCGTGGTGCTGGCCGGATTCACCATCCTGTTCGGCGCGCGCCGGGCCGACCTGACCGATCATAACCGCGGCCTGATCCAGGCTATCGCCCTGGAGTCGGTGGTGAAACTGGCGGCCCTGGTGGCCGTGGCGGGCTTCGCCACGGTGTTAATCCTCGGCGCACCGGACGGCGCGGATCTCAAGGCCAGCCTCGGCCGCCTGGCCGTCCTTCCCGACCTTGATGGCCGCTTCATCGCCATCACGCTGCTGTCGACCCTGGCGATCTTCTGTCTGCCCCGGCAGTTCCATGTGGCGTTCGTCGAGGGGGCGGCGCCGGCGGACATCCGGCGGGCGCGCTGGGTCTTCCCGATCTACCTGCTGATCACCAGTCTCGCGGTCATCCCCCTGCTGGCCGCGGGCGGACTGTTCTCCGGCATTTCCAATCCGGACCTTTTCGTCCTGGACCTCCCGTTCAGCCATGGCGGAGGCCTGCTCACCGCCATCGTCTTCGTCGGCGGTTTCTCGGCCGCGACCGCCATGGTCATCGTCGAGACGGTCGCCCTTTCGGCCATGGCCTCGAACAGCCTGATCCTGCCGCTGGTGGCCCGGGATCGCTGGCGCGCCCGCGAGGACGGGTCCGACATGGCCGGCGCGATCCTCCAGGTCCGGCGTGTGGTCATTTGCGCCGTCCTGTTTCTGGCCTGGCTGTATTTTCAGGCCATGGACCGGTCCAGCGGACTGGCCTCCATCGGCCTGACGTCCTTCGCCGCCCTGGCGCAGCTGGCCCCGGCGCTGTTCGGAGCCGTCCTGTGGCGCGACGGTCATGCACGCGGAGCCTTCGCGGGGATCGTGGCCGGGACGGCGATCTGGCTGGTGCTGCTGGCCTGGCCGCAGGTCGGGTCGTCGATGGGCCTGGCCGATCCGACCCCGTTCGGCCTGAAAGACACCCTGCCGCTGGGCGTCTTCCTGAGCCTTCTGGTCAACACCGCCATCTATGTCAGCGTCTCTCGCCTCGTCAGCCCCCGCCTGATCGACCGGGTCCAGGCGCGCGCCTTCGTCGACCGCCTCAGTCCCGACTGGCGCGAACCGAACCCGGCCCCGGCCGGCGCCCTGGTCGGCGACCTCAAGACCCTGGTCGCGCGCTTCGTCGGCGAGGCGGGCGCCATGCGCGCATTCGACGCCCTGGGGCGGGAGACGGGACACGTGCTGAAGGACAACGACCCCGCCGACGCGGGGCTGGCGCGGGCGGCCGAACGCATGCTGGCCGGCGCCGTCGGCGCCTCCTCAGCCCGTCGGGTCATCTCCGCCGCCCTGGCCGGCGGCGGGCGCGCGCCGGAAGATGTCGTTCGCATGCTCGACGAGGCATCGCAGGCGGTCCAGTTCAACCGCGAGCTTCTGCAGGCGACCCTGGACAACATCGATCAGGGCGTGAGCGTGGTCGACGCCGACCTCCGTTTGATCGCCTGGAACGCCCGCTATGTGGCGCTGTTCGACCTGCCCGCGGGCTTCGTCCACGTCGGCCAGCCGGTGGCCTCCATCTATCGCCTGAACGCCGAGCGGGGCGAGGTGGCGGGCGACGTCGACGCCTGGGTCGAGCGCCGGCTGGAGGCCCTGCGCCGGCGCGAACCCCATGTCTACGAGCGCATCCAGCCGAACGGCCGCGTGCTGCGCTCGACCGGCACGCCCATGTCGGGGGGCGGCTATGTCACCAGCTATACCGACATCACCGCCCTGCGCCGGGCCGCCGAGGCGCTGGAAGAGGCGAACGAACGGCTGGAGGCCCGGGTCGCCGACCGCACCGAACGGCTCGCAGAGGCCAAACGCATGGCCGAGGACGCCACCGCCTCCAAGACCCGCTACCTCGCGGCGGCCAGCCACGACCTGCTCCAGCCCCTGCACGCCGCGCGGCTGTTCATCGCCGCCCTGAAGGAAGAGCCGGGCCTGTCCGCGCCGGGCCCCCACGCCCTGGCGGACAATGCGGACCGATCGATCGAAAGCGCCCACCGGCTTCTGAAGGCCCTGCTCAACCTCTCACGGCTCGAGGCCGGCGGGGTCCGTCCGACCGTGGAGCCGCTGTCGATCCAGAGCCTGTTCGACGACCTGCGGCGTGAGTTCGCTCCCCTCGCCGCAGCCCGCGGCCTGGATTTCAGCGTCGTCCCGTCCAGCCTGTGGGTCGCCTCCGATCGCGACCTGCTGCGGTCGATGCTGCAGAATTTGCTCGGCAACGCCGTGCGCTACACGGATCGCGGCGGCGTCCTGCTGGGCGTTCGGCGCCATGGCGCGGGGGTCCGTTTCGAGGTTCACGATACGGGGCGCGGCGTTCCGACGGCGCAGCGCGAAACCATCTTCGCCGAGTTCGTCCGCCTTCCAGCCAACCCCGGCGACGAACCGGGCGCCGGTCTCGGCCTGGCCATCGTCCGCAAGGTCGCCGAGTTGATGGGCCAGACGGTGACGCTGGCGTCGCGCCCCGGCAAGGGCTCGACCTTCGCGGTGACCGCGCCGCGCGCCGCGCCGGTGGCGGCGGTCAGGACTGCCCCGACGAGGATGGCGGTCGGCCTCGGCGGCCTTCGTGTCCTGTGCGTCGATAACGACCCCGCCATCCTGGAAGGCCTGACGGCCCTTCTGGCGCGATGGGGCGCATTGACGACCGTCGTCGCCGACGCCCGGGGAGCGCTCGACGCCGGGGGCTTGTTCGACGTCGCCCTGGTGGACCTGCATCTGGGAGACGGCCCGGACGGCCTTGCGGTCGTCGAGGCGCTCCGCCGGCGCGGCCTGACCCATATCGCCCTGATCACCGCCGACGCCGACGAAACCCTGTCGGCCCGCGCAGCCGCCGCCGGCGCGACCTTGCTGGCCAAGCCGCTGAAGCCGGCCGCGCTCAAGGCCTTCCTCAGCCGGCGCTCGCTCTAGCACCCTCAGCCCGCGACGGGATCCAGCGCCAGGCTCCGCGAGGCGATGACGGCCTGGGTGCGGTTCTGGACGCCCAATTTGCGGAATACGCCCGTCAGGTGGGCCTTGATGGTCGCCTCCGTCACGCCGAGGTCGAAGGCGATCTGCTTGTTCAGTCGTCCCTGCTGAAGTCCCGTCAGGATCTTGAGCTGGGAGGGAGTCAGGCTGGCGATGCGATGCTCCAGCTCGACCGAAACCGGGTCCTCGCCAAGATCGGGCGCCGCCATCTCTCCCGCGAGGACGGCGCGCAAGGCGTCGACCATCTCGGCCAGGGGCGCGGACTTGGGAATGAAGCCCGACGCCCCGAAGGCCAGGGCGCGCCGGACCGTCGCGGCGTCCTCGCTGGCCGAAACCACGACCACGGGCACGGCGGGAAATTCGCTGCGCACCGCGACCAGTCCGGCGAAGCCGTCGCAGTCGGACAGTTTGAGATCCAGCAGCAACAGATCGGCGCGCGTCTTCAGCGCGGCCCGCGCGCCCGAAAGGCTGTCGCACTCGTCGATAAGCGCGCCCGGCGCGGCGCGGGCAAGGGCCGAACCCAGGGCGGCCCGAAACAGGGGATGATCGTCGGCGACGACGATGCGGTCCATGGCGTTGCTTCCCTTTCGCGGCCCGCGCTCCGCGACGTCGGGCCACAGGATCATAGTGACGCAGTTCGACTTTCGTCGAAAGTAGACCAATGGCTAATGGCCCCACCCGGGCGGCATCCGGGAAGCTGTTCCCCGGGAGGTTCGCATCAGACGAACCCGGGAGGACACCGAATGAAGATTCATCTGCTCGCCGGCGCCGCCGCCGCCGCCCTTCTGGCCGCACCCGGAGTGGGCGTCGCCCAGTCCGATCCCGCTGCGCTCGAGGCGCGGATCGCGCAGCTGGAAGCCCAGCTCGCTGAACTGCGGGGCGACGTCGCCGCCTCCCGCGCCGCGCAATCCGCCCAGAACGCCGAGATCGTCCGTCTCGATCGTCAGGTCGCCGCCGCCCCTACCCCGGCGACGACGCCCCCTCCCCCGGCGCCGCCCGCCGACGGCTTCCGCGTCGGCAATAACACCGTCAAGTTCGGCGGCTTCGTGAAGGCGGACTTCATCGCGTCCAGCTACGACGGCGGCGATCCCGGCAATGGCGATCTGCTGCGCGACTTCTACCTCCCGGGCTCGATCCCGATCGGCGGCGCGGACGAGAGCACGGCGACGGACTTCAACGCCCGCCAGACGCGATTCTGGCTGACCACCGAGGGATTGCTGGGCGGTCGAAAGGTCGGGACCCGTATCGAGATGGACTTCCAGGTCCTGCCCGGAGCCGGCGATCAACGCACGACGAGTCCCTCCAACCTGTCCCTCCGCCGCGCCTTCGTCACCGTCGACAACTGGCTGTTCGGGCAGGAGTGGAGCAACTTCCAGAACATCGGCGTCCTCCCCGACACCGCGGACTACATAGGCTCCAGCGAGGGCACCGTCTTCGCCCGCCAGGTCCAGGTGCGCTACACCCGCGGTCCGTTCTCGATCTCCATCGAGAACCCCGAAACCACCGTCACCCCTTTCCTCGCCGCCAGCCGGATCATAGCCGACGACAACAGCCTGCCGGACGTAACCGCCCGCTATGCCGTGACGCGGCCCTGGGGCGAGGCTTCGATCGCGGGCATCGTGCGTCAACTGGCCTATGAAACGACCGGCGTCGGCGCGATCGACTCTTCGACCATGGGCTGGGGCCTGTCGGCGGCGGCCAAAATCAAGGTGGGCGAGAAGGACGACCTCAGGATCATGCTCTCGGGCGGCGAGGGCATCGGTCGCTACGTCGGCCTGAACTTCGCCAACGACGCCGTCCTGGACGCGTCCGGCGAGCTGGAGGCCATCGGCCTGATCGCGGGCTTCGCCAGCTATCGGCACATCTGGACGCCGCAATGGCGTTCGAACTTCACCTACTCCGCCCAGAGCGTCGACAACGACCGTTCCCTGATCAGTCTCGCCGCCAACAAGTCCTCACAAAGCGTGCGCGGCAACGTGATCTGGACCCCGCTGCCCGCGCTGGACCTCGGTGCTGAACTGATGTTCGGTGAGCGCGAACTGGAATCGGGCGCCTCGGGTCAGCTGACTCGCCTGCAGATCTTTGCAAAATACGGTTTCTAGAGGCTGAAGGCCGACACGATTTGACCGACTCCGAGTTCTACCCCGTTCCCGCCCAATGGGCCGCGCGCGCGCACATGAACGCCTCCAGCTATGAGGAGGCGCGCGTTGCGGCAGGCGAAACGCCCGACGCCTTCTGGGGCGAGCAGGCCCGGCGCCTCGACTGGACGACGCCGCCTACGCGGATGAAGGACGTCTCGTTCGACAAGGCCGACTTCCGCATCCGCTGGTTCGACGACGGTGTCCTGAACGTCGCCTGGAACTGCCTCGACCGGCATCTGGCCGAACGCGGCGACGAGACGGCGATCATCTGGGAAGGCGATGAGCCGACCCGGTCGGGCGGCCTGACCTATCGCGAGCTCCACGCCGAAGTCTGCCGCATGGCCAATGTGCTCAAGGGCCTGGGCGTAGTGAAGGGCGACCGCGTCACCCTGTACATGCCGATGATCCCGGCGGCGGCCGTCGCCATGCTGGCCTGCGCCCGGATCGGCGCGGTTCACTCTGTCGTCTTCGGCGGCTTCTCGCCCGACAGCCTGGCGGGACGGATCGAGGACTGCGGCTCGACGGTGGTCGTCACCGCCGACGAGGGGCTGCGCGGCGGCAAGCGCGTGCCCTTGAAAGCCAATGTCGACGCGGCGCTGGAGAAGCTCCCGGCCGGAAGCGAGGTCAGGCACGTCCTGATCGTGTCGCACACCAACGCCGACATCCCGATCGTCGAGGGCCGCGACGTCCGTTATGGCGAAGCCAAACACGGCGTCTCCGACGACTGTCCCTGCGAACCGATGAACGCCGAGGACCCGCTGTTCATCCTCTACACCTCGGGATCGACGGGCAAACCCAAGGGCGTGCTGCACACCACGGGCGGCTATCTGTTCTGGGCGGCGTGGACGCACGAGCTGGTGTTCGACTATCGCCCGGGCGAGGTGTTCTGGTGCACCGCCGACGTGGGCTGGGTCACCGGCCACAGTTATTGCGTCTACGGCCCGCTGGCCAACGGCGCCACGACCCTTATGTTCGAGGGCGTGCCCAACTATCCCGATCACAGCCGGTTCTGGCAGGTGATCGACAAGCACAAGGTCGAGATTTTCTACACCGCCCCGACCGCGCTCCGGGCCCTGATGCGCGAGGGCGACGGGCCGGTGAAGGCGACCTCGCGCAAGTCCCTGCGCCTGCTGGGCAGCGTCGGCGAGCCGATAAACCCCGAGGCCTGGCGCTGGTATCACGAGGTCGTCGGCGAAGGCCGCTGTCCGATCGTCGACACCTGGTGGCAGACCGAGACCGGCGGGATCCTCGTTTCGCCGCTGCCGGGCGCGACGGATCTCAAGCCCGGTTCCGCGACCAGACCCCTGCCGGGCGTCGCCCTTCAACTGGTCGACGCCGAGGGCGCCGTTCTGGAAGGCGCGACCTCAGGCAATCTGGTCATCACCGACAGCTGGCCGGGCCAGATGCGCACCGTCTGGGGCGACCACCAGCGCTTCTTCGACACCTATTTCAGCGCCTATCCGGGCAAGTATTTCACCGGCGACGGCTGCCGCCGCGACGAGGATGGCTATTACTGGATCACCGGCCGGGTCGATGACGTCATCAACGTCTCCGGCCACCGCATGGGCACGGCCGAGGTCGAGAGCGCGCTGGTCCTGCACGACGACGTCGCCGAGGCGGCCGTGGTCGGCTTCCCGCACGACATCAAGGGCCAGGGCATCTACGCCTATGTCACCCTGAACGCCGGCGTCGAACCGCATGACGACCTGAAGCGGGCGCTGGTCGCGCATGTGAGGAAGGAGATCGGCCCGATCGCCGCCCCCGACGTGATCCACTGGGCCCCGGGTTTGCCGAAGACCCGCTCGGGCAAGATCATGCGGCGGATATTGCGGAAGATCGCCGAGGGGGATGTGGGCGCGTTGGGGGATACGTCGACGCTGGCGGACCCCGGCGTGGTCGATGAATTGGTTCGGAACAGGAAAAGCTGAGGGGGGCTTGGGGCCCCTGCATCCTCCCCTTCACCCCGACCTTCGACGCCGGGGCTCCGATCCCGAACCCTGAAACAGACCATCCGTGCAGGGGCCCTGTCGCCGGATCGGACAAGTGTTCGCCTGACAACCGTTTCGGGATCACGCGGCACAATGGCTTGCTGATGGCAGGAAAATGTTCCCGCGAAGCCGCAAGTGCGTCGGCCCCGACGGGGAGGTCCTGATCGGCGGGTAAGATCAGTCTTCCCGACGAGCTATTGCTCACCTCACGCACCAACCCAGCATGAACCGAGGCTGAACAGCTGCGGCGATATCTTTTGCAGGTTCAACGGATATTTTATTCAAACTTCGGAACAAAGTGTTCGCCTCGCAACTTGTATGCACAGATTGCCAAGATGGATGGCGATTTACTTATTGTTAACCACCGAATCCGTTCCGCCAAAACTCATGACATCACCACACTTGGTGATTGAATTTCAAATACATTTCGAATGGTCGGTCGTCCCAAGCTTCCTACGTGCCGTTGCTTTCCGCTGCGTGGGGGCCGGCACGCCCTGTTTTCGCGGCCGCGTTTCGAGGTAGCTATGTTGAGATCCAGCCTGATGGCGGCCGCGCTGCTGGCCACGAGCCAGGCCGCCTACGCCCAGCAAGTGCCCGGCGCGGGCGGACAATTGCAGCAGATTCCCCCCCCCGCGCTGCCGCAGCGGCCGGCTCCCGACATCCGCATCGAGCGACCCGAAACGCCGACGGGTGACGCCGCCGAAGGCGCGCGGATCCGGGTGGAGTCCCTCCGCATCACCGGCGCGACCCTGTTCCCGGAAGCGGAACTGATCGCGGCCACGGGTTTCACACCGGGGACGGACCTGAGCCTGCCCGAGCTTCGCAATGCGGCGGCCGAGATCACGCGCTTCTACAACAGCCGCGGCTATATTCTGGCGCAGGCCTATCTGCCTGCCCAGGACGTCCTTCAAGGCGTCGTAACCATCGCCGTGATCGAGGGTCGTTACGGCGCGATCAACGTGCGCAACGAGTCTGGCGTATCCGACGACGTGGCCCGGCGCATAACCGCCGGCCTCAATACGGGCGACCCCGTCGCGATCGCGCCGCTGGAACGACGGCTGCTTCTGCTCTCCGACGTCCCGGGCGTCGTCGTTCATTCGACCCTGTCTCCTGGCGCCGAGGTCGGCGCCGCGGACCTGACCATCGATCTGGCCCGGGCGCCGCGGATCTCGGGCAGTCTCGAGGCCGACAATGCGGGCAATCGATATACCGGCGCCTACAGGTTCGGCGGATCGGTCAACGTCAGCAATCCGACGGGCTTCGGAGACCTGCTGAGCCTGCGCCTGCTCGCATCCACAAAGGGTCTCGCCTACGGCCGGGCCGCCTGGCAGGCCCCGTGGGGCGACGCCACCGTCGGCATCGCCTATACGCACATGGAGTATGATCTCGGTCGCGAGTTCCGGGCGCTCGACGCGGGCGGCACGGCGGACATCGTCAGCGCCTTCGCCAGCTATCCCCTGATCCGGTCGCGGACCGCCAACCTCTATGCCCTGGCCAGTCTGGACGCCAAATATCTGACAGACGAGATCGGTCTGGTCTCGCAGGTGTCCGACAAGGAAATCCGGGCCGTGACCATCGGCCTGCGCGGCGATTCCCGGGACGCGTTCGGCGGTGGCGGCTGGAACGCCGGATCGCTGTCATGGACATCGGGCGACCTCGACATCGAAAGTCCCGTCGAGCGCGCCGCAGACGCGGCGAGCGCACGTTCCCAAGGCGGGTTCAACAAGCTGCAGTACGCCGTCTCGCGGCTCCAGGCCGTCAGCGGACCGCTGTCGGTCTACGGCTCGCTGCGCGGACAGCTCGCCACCGACAATCTCGACAGTTCCGAGAAGATGGAGCTGGGCGGCGCCTATGCGGTCCGCGCCTACCCGGAAGGCGAGGGCTACGGCGACGAGGGCTATGTCGCCACCATCGAGGCCCGTCTCGAACTGGACCAGTGGACCGGCGACCTGCCCGGCCGGCTCCAGCTGATCGCCTTTGTCGATGCGGGCGAGGTCGACTTCGCCCATGACCCCTGGTTCACGGGATCCAATCACGCCCGACGCAGCGGCGGCGGGATCGGGCTGAACTGGTTCGGTCCGGACGACCTGATCATCCGCGCCTCCTATGCGCGCCGCTTCAACGACCAGATCTCGACCTCGGGGCCCGACGAGACGGGCCGCGCCTGGTTCCAGATCGTCAAGCTGTTCTGATGGCCGCCCCGACCTGCCCTTTCTCTGTACGCTTTTCGACAAGGACGTTCTGATGACCAGACTCCATCACCCGATCGCCGGCGCACAGAGCCGGCGCCATTCCGGCCAGCGGCGTCGCAAGGGCGCCCTGTGCGCCTCAACCGGCCTGGCGGGGGTCGCGGCCTGGGCCGTGATGGGGCTGTCCGCGTCGCTTCTGCCGGGAACGGCCGCCCATGCGCAGACCCTGCCCACCGGCGGGTCGGTGGTCGCCGGCGGCGCGACCATCACCAGCGGTCCCGGCACGATGACGGTCAACCAGTCATCGCAGAACGCGTCGATCAACTGGCAGAGCTTCTCCATCGGCCAGGGCGGCAGCGTCGTCTTCGTGCAGCCCAACAGCAGTTCGGTCGCGCTGAATCGGGTGCTCGGGCCTGACGCCTCCGCCATCTTCGGCAGTCTGACCGCCAACGGGCAGGTGTTCCTGATCAATCCGAACGGCGTGCTGTTCGGGCAGGGATCCCAGGTCAATGTCGGCGGACTGGTCGCGTCCACCCTGGGGATGACCGACGCCGACTTCATGGCCGGCGACTACAGGTTCTCGGGCAGCGGCGGCTCGGTACTCAACCAGGGCACGATCATCGCCAACGGCGGCTATGTCGCCCTGCTGGGCGGGCAGGTCAGCAACGAGGGCCTGATCCAGGCCAATCTGGGCACGATCGCCCTCGCCGCGGGCGAGGCCGTCACGCTCGACGTCGCCGGCGACGGCCTGCTCAACGTGGCCATTGACCGGGGGGCGGCCAATGCCCTGGTCCGCAATGGCGGCATGCTTCAGGCCGATGGCGGCCGGGTGCTGATGACGGCCCAGGGGGCGGGCGACCTGCTGAGGACGGTGGTGAACAACACCGGCGTCATTCAGGCCCGCACGATCGGGGAACGCAACGGCGTGATCCTGCTGCTGGGCGATATGCAGAGCGGCACGGTGAACGTGGACGGCGTTCTCGACGCCAGTGCGCCCGACGGCGGCGACGGCGGCTTCATCGAGACCTCCGCCAGGACCGTGAACATCGCCGCCGACACCCGCGTAACGACCGATGCCCCGACAGGCGCGACCGGGACCTGGCTGATCGATCCCGCAGACTTCATCGTCGGCGGCGGAGGCAACATTTCGGGGGCCACCCTGTCCGCTCAGCTGGTGACCACCAATATTGTGATCAGCACGCTGACCGAACCCGGGAACAGCCAGCCCGGCAATGGCGACATCTTCATCAACGACGCCATCGCCTGGACCGCGTCTTCGACCCCGACGACCCTTACGCTGAACGCCCACCGCGACATCAACATCAACGCCGCGATCACCGCCACCAATGGCAATCTTATCGCCTGTTGTGGCCGCGACGTGAACGTCAATGCGCCCATCACCACGGTGAACGGCAGCGTCCTGCTGGAGGGCGGCCGCAATGTGAACGTCTACCATGCGATCACCACGACCGACGGCAACATCGCCCTGTGCGCCGGGCACGACGTGTTCATCGATGCGGCCATCACCCTGACCCGGGGCAGCACCATCCCGGCGCAGAGCCTGGGCCTGCCGATCGGCCTGACCCTGATCTCCGGCGCGGACGGGACGGGGCCGGGCGTGAACGGCGGAACCATCGTGTTCAGCCCGCTGGCCCCCCGGGTCACCGTCACCAACGCCCCGGCGACCATCAACTACAATGCCGTGTCCTACACGACCCCGACGGACTACCTGCCCCGGTTCACCCTGACGGAAGGCGCCACGCTGACCCAGCGCATGCTGCTGTTCCCCGACGGCGGCCGGGTGTTCGACGGGACGACGGCGACCACCTTGACCGGTTTCAGGACCACGGCGGACTCGGGCCTCCCCTCCGGGGTCACCCTGGTGGCCGGCCCCGGAGCCACCGCGACGTTCGATTCGGCGGTGGTCGGCGCCGATGTCGGGATCACCTACAGCGGCTACACCCTCGCGGGCGCCAACGCTGACCAGTACGCCCTGGCCAGCTCTTGCTGCACCCCGACCTTCCGGACGCGCGGGACGATCACCGCCGCCGCTCCGCCGCCGCCGCCTCCGCCTCCGCCGCCTCCTCCTCCTCCTCCTCCTCCTCCTCCTCCTCCTCCGCCTCCGCCTCCGCCTCCGCCTCCGCCGCCGCCGGTGACGCCGCCGGTGACGCCGCCGCCGTTCACGCCGCCCGTGACGCCGCCGGATGTGACGCCGCCGACGATATTCTACCCGATCGTGACGCCACGCCCGACGCCGACCCCGTTGCCGGACCTGACGTTCGACGTGGTCGAAGGAGGCGTCCGGCTGCCGCCGTACGAATCGCCCCCCGTCTCTCCGCCGATCACGCCGGTGGTCAAGGCGCCCGCGCCCGCGCCGGTCGCGCCGATCGCGCCGCCGGTCCCCGTCTACCCCCGCAAGCAGGATCGCAACTGACAATGCAGGCCCCGGTGCGCCCGCCCCTGAAGTCTGTACCCCGGACGACAGCTGACGGGCGCGGGTCCGGCGCCCGGTCCGGCAGGCCGGGACCATGGGCAGCGGCGGCAGGACTGGTCCTGGGGCTGGCGTTCGCCCAGGCCAGCCTGGCGGACGAGCGTCTTTACTCGCCGGGAACCCGTGACGCCGCTGCGAACGTCACCGCCTCGTCCGCCGCGAGCGAGGTCGCGGCCTGGGTCCGTGAAACGGCCGACAATCAGGGGTTGCCCTTCCTCGTCATCGACAAGATCAATGCGCAGGTCCTGGCCTTTGACCGCGAGGGCCAACTGCGTGGCATCGCTCCCGCGCTGCTGGGCCTGGCCCGCGGCGACGTCTCGCCGCCCGGCATAGGCGACCGTCCCCTGTCCGCCATCACGCCGGGCGAACGCATCACCCCGGCCGGTCGCTTCCTCGCGTCCATCGGCGAGAACCTCAGCGGCAAGGGTATTCTGTGGATCGACTATGACTCCGCCCTGTCCCTGCACCCCGTCATCACCACACGGGCAGCGGACCGGCGCCTGCAGCGCCTCGCTTCGGCCACAGCCGAGGACAACCGGATTTCTTATGGCTGCGTGAACGTGCCTGAGAAATTCTACCGGGAGATCGTACAGTCCGTGTTCAACGGCACGACCGGGATCGTCTATATCCTGCCGGAGGCGCGCTCGCTCGGAGACCTGTTTTCCCGGGCTCCGGACGTTGTCGCACCCGCGGACGGAGACAGGTTTCCGCTGGACTGACACCACGGTCACCAGCCGATTCACGGTTCGCGTCCCGGCGATCGCCGACGCTGCTGTCCAAATCTTCCGATAAGCCCAAGCTCAGGTTTTGTCTGGGACTCCCGGACAATGTAGGATACAAGTAATAATTGTGTAGTTGTGGCATTGCTTACTGGCAGTTAACCAATTTTGGGAACCAAGGGAGCTTCAGGTGTCCGTAAAACTCAAAAAACCAGTTATCGCGGCAGTAGCTGTTGGTGTACTCACGTTAACTTTGCTTTCAGAATCGGCGCAGGCGCAGGCTGCGGATGATTTCGACGTCTCGGTCACGACCAACGCCGCCGTGGCGATCGCCTGCGGCCAGAACCTGAGCTTCGGCACGGCCTATGTCGGCGCCACCAATGCCCAGGCGGTCATCACGCTTACGTCGGGCGGGGCCACGAGCTCCAACCACGCCTCGGTGGCCGTCACGGGAGGGGCGGTCGGACAATGCACGATCAGCGGCCTGCAGGGCGCTGACACCGCGAACGTCACCCTGAGCGGCGGAAGCGGAACCCCGGCTGCGGGGGGGCTGACGGGCGTTTCGCTGAGTGACGGCGCCACCCACACCCTGCTGGCCACCGTTCAGGTCTCCGGCGGCGTCAACGCGACCGGGGGCAAGACCGGCCTGGCCAACGGCGTCATTCCATTCCATGGCACGGTCACCATTCCGGCGTCGCACGTCGACTTCGGCGCCTATACCGCGACGCTGACCGCCACGGTGGCGCTGGACTAGGTTCATCGACTGTCGCCACGGCCGGCTTCACTCGCCCGGCGCGCATGGCGGGCGAGTGAAGTTCTTCGCCCGGAGCTCATCCCGGAGTTCATCATGAGACGTTTCGGCCTTGCCGTCGCGGCCAGCCTTCTGCTGGCGACCGGCGTCCCCGCCAGGTCGCAGGGCGGCGGCGTGTCCGTGGCGCCCATGATGGTGATACTCGATACGCGGGGACGGCCCGTCGGCTTCGATGTGATCAATTTCGGCGACCGCACCGCAACCTTCCGGCTGGATCCGCTCCACGCCGTCATCGACCCGGACGGCGTCCAGCGTTTCGAGCCGGCCGAAGCGCAGGCAGGCTCTGCGATCAGCTTTCTGCGCTGGGCGCCGCGTCAATTCGAGGTCCAGCCCGGCGCGACCCGCACCATCAGGCTTTCAGCACGACCGCCGACGGACCTGCCGAATGGCGAGTATCGGTTGCATTTGCGGGTGACCAATATCGGGCCGACGCCGGATCGGCCTACGACCGCCGACGATCAGGCGATCGGCGTCAACATCAACCTCCAGGTGGCCCAGGCTGTCCGGGTTCTCGTACGGCACGGCGTGGGGCCCGGCACCGCGCGACTTGAGGCGCTGGCCGTCCAGCCATCAGAGGCCGGTCAGAATCTGAGTTTCATCCTGGCCAATAACCATGACGGCGGGTCTGTGCTCGGACGCTATGCCGTCGTCGTAGCTGGCCCGGATGGCGGGGAGCGGGTGCTGCGGGAGACCGACGTCACCCTCTATCCCGACACCGACCGACGGCCCGTGAACCTGGAACTGACCCGGAGCGAGGCGCCGCCCGGATCACGGGCCTGTATCCGGTTCTGGACGGGTCGCGGCGGGGGCGCGGCCCAGCAGACCTGTTCCGAGCCGGTGGGATCGGGAGCTCACGGCACGGGGAACGCCGGTCATGGGAACCGGATTGCGGCCGGGAACTGACAGGATCCTGCCCGGCTCCGCCTGGCCGGGCGCAGGGGGGGCGGATGGCGCGGTGTAAGCGTGTGCGCCTGCTTCACTTCCTGGCGGGGGCGGCCATGGCGACCGCCGGCCTCCCCACGGGCGCGTCCGCCAGCGCCTCTCCCGAGACGGCTGACCCCAGGTTGTTGAGGGTTCGCGTCGCGGCCGAAGAGATCGACCCCGCTCTCGACGCCATCCTGATCGACGGCGTTCTCTATCTGCCGGCGGTGAGGCTGGTTGAGTTGATCGAACGTCCCCACAGACTATCGGAAGATGGACAGACCCTGTTGGTCGGGGGACGCGAACCGACGGGTGAGACACCGATCAGCCTGACCGCGGCCGAGGCGGGAGCGATCATCGAGGACGGGGCCGTTTTCATCCCCATGCCGTATGCCGAGGCGGCGTTCTCGATCGACCTTGAGGCCGATCTGGAGCGCGATGTCCTGACGGTGCGGTCTGCGGGGACGCCTCTTCCGGTCGAGGAGCGGCTCGCGCGCGAGGCCGGCTGGCGACGCCGCGCGATCGTCGGGACTGAACCGGAGTCGGGACCGCCCCCGGTGACGGAGACCCCGTGGGCGCTGTACGCCCCCGTGATGGGCGACGTCGCCGTGAACGCGCGAACGGACTCCGACGGCGCAGGAAGCGTCGATTACAACGCATTGATCATCGGCGAATTGGCGTGGCTGACGCACGAACTCTATGTGTCGGGCCCCGCGGACGGCGGGCCGGACGACCTGCGCCTGACCAGCGGGCGGCGGGACTACGACGGCGGAGTTTTCGGTATTCCCTCACTGTACGAGGCGGCGGCCGGGGATGTCATGGGCCACACGGTACCGATGGTCGGCCGCCCCCCGATGGGCCGGGGCGTCAGCCTCGGCGGTCGGCCGCTGACCCAGCCGGCGGAGTTCGACGTCACCCGGGTCGAGGGCGACGCCCTGCCCGGGTGGGATGCCGAACTCTACCGCAACGATGAGCTGGTCTCGATCCAGAGGATTGGACCGGATGGTCGCTACCGTTTCGAGGATGTCGCCCTCAGCTTCGGCCGCAACCGGCTGCTGGTCCGGTTGTACGGGCCGCAGGGCCAGATGCGGGAAACCGTGCAGACGATCGGTATCGGGGCCGATATGGCGCCCCCGGGCGCAGTCCGTTGGGCCGCCTTCGTGAACCAGCCGGATCGCCGACTGTTCGAGGGTTTGCTGGATCGTCGGCCGCGCTACGACGGGGTGGCCGGTAGCGTCATGCTGGACGTCGGGCTGACCCGCAGCCTGTCGGTCGGCGCCTTCGCGGCGCGGAGTCCGGCGAGCAGTCGGACGGGCAGCGACTTCGCGTCCTACGGAGGCGTTGTCGTCCGTACGACCGTCGGCCCGGTCGCCGTGGAAGCGGCGGCGGCGGCGCGCGAGGCCGGCGGTTGGGCGTGGCGCGCGGGCGGGTTGACCAGCCTGGGGCCCGCCAGCCTGACGGTCCGTCATGAGGAATACCTCGACGGTTACCGAAGCCTGGACACGGAGCTGGCCGCCATCCCGTTGCGGCGCTTCAGCCGGGTGCGGCTGTCAACGCCGCTGTCCGCCCTGGGACCCGGCCTGGGAAGCATCTCCCTGTCCGCTGATCGCTCCGAGCTGGTGTCGGGACGGCAGGAAACGGCGGCGCGTCTCAACTGGCGCGTCGAAACCCGCGGGATCAATTTCGACCATGGCGTGGAATACAGGACCGAACGGCGCATCGATGGCTCGACGCTTGATCAGGCCTTCTACGCCGGGGCCGCGTCGCTGACCCGCGGACCGCTGAGCGCACGCGCGGCGCTACGCTACGGCTTTTCGGGCGAAAGCGACCTGGAGACCTATGACGTCAGCATCCAGTATCGTCTGTCGGACACGCTGATCGTATCGACGGGGATGTTCCGCGATCAGATGAGCGGCCTGACCGGCGGCAATTTCGGGATCAGCCGCGACCTGGGCTTCGCCTTCCTCAACCTGGGCGCATCGTGGGACGACAATGGAGAATATACGATCGGAGCCGGCCTGACCGTCTCCTTTGGCTTCGACTCGCGAGGCCCGCGCCTGTCCAGCCGGCCGCAAGCGCGAATGGGCGCGATCGAGCCCTTCGTCTTTCTCGATCGCGGGGGCGACGGTCATTACCAGGCCGGCGTCGACGAACCGCTCGCCGACGTGCAGTTGCTGGTGAACCGGTACCCTGCGCCGGCCGCGCGAACCGACGCGGGGGGGCGCGCCTGGCTGACGGGATTGGCGCCCGGCGAACCGGTGCGTCTCGGGGTCGACGCCTCCAGCCTGCCGGACGCCTTTCTGGCGCCGGCCCGGGCCGAGATTGCGGTGGAACCCCGGCCCGGCCGGGCCTTCCGGCTGGAAATTCCGATCGTGGAAAGTGGCGAGATTTCGGGCGTGGTCGAACTGCTGGACGACACCCGCCGCGCGCCGTTACACGGAGTCCGGCTCGAACTGGTTGACGAACAGGGTGAGGTGCGGGCCACGGCGGTGAGCATGTTCGACGGCGCATGGCTGTTCGACCAGGTCCCGCCAGGGCGTTGGATCGTGCGCGCCCATGCCGGCCAGTCAGTCGCCGGAACGCCGGTCGGCCCGGCCTTCGTACAGACGATAGTCGGCCCGCGGGGCCTGATCGTCAACGGCCTTGGGTTCCAGTTTGACGCCCGGGGCGGCGGACTGATCGGCTATACCGCCGCCGTCATCGACGCGCCGGGATCCGGATATGGGAGATCGCCTCCATGACATTTGTTCGTTTCCGGCCGCTGACCGGCCGGCGCCGCGGTCTTGCGATCCTGGCGATCGCCTTCGGCTTCATGCTTCCCGCCGTGGCCCGTGGCCAGGCTTGCACCGGCCTGGCTCTTGATCCGCCCGTCAGCGGCACGCTCGACTTCGGTCGCCTGTATGTGACGGCGGGGGTGTCGGGAACGGCGACGCTGGATCCAGCCTCAGGCCTGGTCAATGCGACGGGACGGCTGGTTTCGGCCCAGACCGGCCTCCCCCTCTCGGTCCGGGTGACGGATCCGTCGGCGGACTGCGAATTCATTCTCAGCGTGACCCCGGCGAGCCGGGATCTGGCTTCGTCCTTCACCGCCGTCGTCGATCGAATCTCGATGCTGGAGGGCACGCTTCTCAACGCGGACCCCGCCCAGCGTGAATGGCTGGTGCGGATGAACAATGGCGTGGCGCGGGTTCTGATGGGCGGGGTTCTGGAAATGAACACCGCCGCGGACGGGCTGATCGACACCTACACCGTGACCTTCACCGTGACAGTGAACCCGTCCTGACGAACGCTTTTCGGAGGGCGCGTCGCGCGCCGCCCGGGCGTCCGGGAGCCTCCTACCGGTCGTCAACTGCGCGAAGGGCGGCCTTGAGCAGGTCGTCCCCGAACGTGGCGGATCCGGGAGCGTCGCCCTGGCGCACGACAATCAGGTTCCGCGAGGGAACGACGAGCAGCATCTGACCGCCCGCCCCGAGAGCCGCCACCGTGTCGCGCGGCGCGGATGGGAAGCGCAGGCCGTCTCCCCGTCCGAACGCATCCGCGCCGGGCCGCGCGTTCGACCACCACAGCAGGCCATAGGAGGGGTTCAAGGTCTGGGAGGGGCTGAGCAGGGTCTGGAGCATCCCGGAGCCGATCAGCCGGCGACCGTTCCAGCTTCCGGCGCCCAGGATCAGTTCACCGAACCGGGCCAGGTCCCGCGCTGTCGACAGGGCGCTGTAGTAGTTGGTGACGGGCCCCTGTGCGCCCGATCCGCGCGAAACGATCCAGCTCGTATCGGCCATGCCGAGCGGCGCGAACAGGCGGGTTCCGGCATAGCCCTCGACGCCCTGGCCGACGGCCCGCGCAAGCACGTGAAACAGGAGATGATAGGCGGCGGTGTTGTAGGCCCAGCGCGTGCCGGGTGGGTGCCGCAGGGGCGCGGCGGCGTTGATCGCGAACTGGTCCCCCTCGATCCCTCGCAGCGCCAGGCCCGTGTCGTCCAGACCCGATGTCATGCTCATCAGGTGACGCAGGGTGATGGCGGCGCGGGGGTCGTCCCGCCATATCGGAATGAAATCGGCCGCCGCCTGATCCAGGCTGGTGAACGCTCCGTCTTCGACGGCCATGGCGACCAACACGGCGACGATGCTTTTCGCGACCGAAGCGACTTCACGCGGGCGGTCCGGACCCCAGCCGGGTGCGTAACGCTCGGCCAGGACATCCCCGGCCCGGCCCACCAGAACGCCGGTGCTCCGCTGGGCCATGGCGAGGTCGAGGACCGCCGCAAGGTCCTCCGGCGATCGGGCCAGGGCGGGCCCGGCGGCGCAACCCGCGACCGCGGCCCCTCCCGCGAGAATCGCGCGGCGCGACAGACAGGCGTGCGTTTTGTCCGCGGTCATCAGACGAGGGCGGCCGCATGCGCCTCGGCGCTGGCGACCTCGCGTTCGGCCTGGGCGAATCCGTACTCCGGGACGATGGAACCCGCCGGATCCGACACGGCCTCCCAGGCGGCCAGAAGGCGCTCGCCCGCGTCGGCGCCGCCCCCGATGTACTGGCCCGGCGTCAGGGTGACATAGGCCCGGGCGAAATGACCGGCGCCGGCGCAGACGATGGCGCGCGTCGGCGCGTCCTCGACCACCAGGGGAAGAAGCGCCGGGCTGACCAGCGCCGGATCGAGCTGGTGCAGGCTCGCCTCCGACAACACGCCCGCGGTCATCTGTGTGGCCGCCGTCGGCGCCAGGCAGTTCACGCGGACACCGTATTTCTCCCCCTCGATGGCGAGGGTCTGCATCAGCCCGACCAGCGCCATCTTGGCCGCGCCGTAGTTGGCTTGGCCGAAATTGCCGTAGAGGCCCGAGGACGAGGTCGTCATCACGATGCGGCCGTACTGCTGTCGGCGCATGATTTCCCACACCGCCTTTGAACAGACGGCGGCGCCCATGAGGTGGACGTCGATCACCAGCCGGAAGTCGTCGAGGCTCATCTTGGCGAAGCTCTTGTCGCGCAGGATGCCGGCGTTGTTGATCAGGATGTCGATCCGGCCCCAGGTCGCGAGGGTGCGTTCCACCATGGCCTCCACGGCGGCTTCGTCCGTCACCGAGCCCGCGACGGCGATGGCGTGACCGCCCGCCGCGACGATCTCGGCGACCACGGCCTCGGCGGCCTCCTGGCCCAGATCGTTGACCGCCACATGGGCTCCCTGACGGGCCAGGTACAGGGCGTGCTGACGCCCCAGCCCGCCGCCCGCACCCGTCACGATCGCAACCCGGCCCTCAAGCGTCATGCCTTGTCTCCAATTTCCGTGTGTCTGTGTGAAAAGACCGGCCGCGCCCCCTAGAGCGAGGCGTCGGCGTCGGGCTTGCAGATGCTCATGAAACCGGCGGCCATGAAGGTGGCCATACGGTCCTTTACCGCTTCGAAGTCGTCGGAGTCGCAGAGCCCCCCCGACAGTCTGTTGATCCGTCCGGTGCGCGCGAGCGTCAGCATCAGGGAGCCGGTGACGAAATGATAACCCCAGAAGATGTCCGCCTCGGCGCAGCCTGGCAGAGCCTTTTTCAGAAGGTCGATCAGCCGCAACACCACCGGGTCGAAATGCAGGTCGAACAACTCTGCGCCATAGGGCGTGTTTGACACCTGCGCGCCGAGGGCGCCGTAGTTCTTCCAGTTCTCGCCGCCCTGGCTGTAGAGGTCCAGGTCCGTGTCCAGAAAGGCCCGCAGGGCGCCCTCGACCGTCGGCTTGCCCTTTGTAGCGGCGTCATAGTCGTCCAGGGCCTGCATCCGCAGCTGGATGGTCACCTCCGCGCGCCGCGCGATGACGGCGTCGAACAGCTTTTTCTTGTCCGTGAAATAGTAGTTCAACAGCGTGTGATGGACTCCGACGCGCTGGGCGACGTCCTTCAGGGTCACGCCATACAGGCCGTGGATCGAGAACAGATACTCGGCCGCGTCGAGGATCTGCTCCATCTTGTCGGCGCGCTGCTCGACCTTGGTCCGGCTGCGGCGCGGCTTGGCGGCGTCGGCCGGCTCGCCTCGCGCCTTGGAAGGCGGGAGTTCGGACTTCTGTTTAACAACCGCCATAGTCAACTCTCAAACGCATCTTGTCGATCTTGCCGGTGGACGCCAGGGGCATCTGCGGCAAGCGAATGACTTCATCGGGAATCCACCACGGAGCGACCCGGCCACGCAATGGCGACAGGATGTCTTCGTCGCTGACGTCCTGGAACTCCCTTGTCTGTATCACCAGAATGGGACGCTCGCCCCATTTGGGATCCGGGCGACCGATCACGGCCGCGAGGGAGACCGAGGGATGCTCATTGACGACGGCCTCGATCTCGGCCGGGTTGATCCATTCGCCACCCGACTTGATCAGATCCTTGGCCCGCCCGGTGATGACCAGATCGCCCTCCGTATCGATCCTCGCCAGATCGCCGGTCGCGAACCAGCCCTCACCGTCGGTCGCGCTGCTCGTTTCGCCGAAATAGCGTTCGATGACGGCGGGCCCGCGCACGTAAAGGTGTCCCTCGACGCCGCGTTGTTCGGGCAGGGGCCGCCCGTCCGCGTCGGACAGGAGCAGGTCCACGCCGAAAACGGGGCGGCCCGAAACCTGGGCGGCGCGGTCGGGGTCGTCAGGCGGCGCGCAGGTGCCCAGTGGCGACAGTTCGGTCATGCCCCAGCTGGTCTGGAGCGTCACGCCGAGCCGCTGCTCGATGCGTTCCATGAGCGCCGGCGCCATGGGCGCGCCTCCGACGATGACGCGCTTCAGCGTCGGCGTTTCTCCGCCGTTCGCTTCGAGATGCTCAACCACGCCGAGCCATACCGTGGCGATGCCCACCGCGATCGTCACCGCCTCCTCGTTGATCAGGCCGGCGAGGCTGGCGCCGTCCAGATTTCGGCCCGGCAACACCAGCCGCGCCCCCGCCGCCGGCGCCGCGAACGGCAGACCCCAGGCGTTGGCGTGGAACATCGGAACAGCCGCCAGGACCGTGTCGGCGGCGGTGATGGCCATGACGTCGGCCTGCAACAGGCGGAGCGTGTGCAGGAAGCTGGAGCGGTGGGTGTAGGTGACGCCCTTGGGCGCGCCCGTGGTGCCCGACGTAAAGCACAGGCCGCAGGGCGCGGTCTCTTCGAACCCGCCCCAGACCCCCGACACGCCAGCCTCCCTGATCATCGGCTCAAGCGCGTCGGCGTCCGCCGCGTCCGGGGTCGCCGGTCCGTCAATGATCAGCACCCGCTTCAGCGACGGCGTTCGCGCGGCGACCCGCCGGGCCAGGGGAAGCAGATCGACGCTGGCGATCAGGATTTGCGCCTGGGACTGGGCGACCATGGACGCCAGCTGCGCCTCGGTCAGTCGCGGGTTGAGCGTATGACACACCGCCCCCATGCCCATGATCGCGTACCAGACCTCCACATGGGCCTGGGTGTTCCACGCCAGAGTCGCCACCCGATCGCCGGAACGCACCCCCAGACCCGCCAGGACGCCGGAGACCCTGAGGCTGCGCCCCCGGAGCTGGGCGTAGCCGATCCGCTCAACCTGTCCGCCGTCCCCTGCCGTCACGACCTCGGTACCGGGACGCCACTTTGCGGCGTGATCCAGGAACTTGTCCAGGGTCAGGGCGAAAGCCTGCATTTCCCCGTCGATCATGGGCACGCCGGCGCCGCGGCAGGCAGGGGCGCGGCGACCACGCCGACGGCCCAGGTCCACGGCGTCCCGCCGGTCACGCGACGGCGGCAGACCTCGGCTTCCCGCAGCTCGAACATTCCGGGCATGATGCGTTCACGCACGACGGGAGCTTCCTCGAAGGCCATGTAGGCGCGATCTCGGTCGTAGGCCGGCCAGTCCGGTTGACCCGGCGCGGATGGAACGCCGTCGCGGGCGAAGGACGCCCAATAGGCCATCATGGCGTCGGACAACTGATGCTCGAGGGGCGTGTCCGGCACGGCGGGCCACCGCGGCGGCACGCGGTCGGCGGTGCCGAAGACATAGGGAATTTCCGAGGCGTGGAAGGCGTGCAGGTCGGCCTCGTCGGCCGCCGGATAGCCATGGTTGAAGAAGTAGAGGAAGGCCGGCTGGCCCAGCGCCGTCTGGCGCCGGGAGAGGCGTTCGGCCGTCCAGCCGTAGAGGGCGTCACGCGGCGCCGCCAGGATGCTGGCGGCGATGTCGCTGGAAGGGTAGAGGGCGAGGAAGGCGTCAGCCAGATCGCCATAGCGGGTGCGGACCGCCACTTCATAGGCGGCGGCGTCCGCCGGAGCAGGCGGCGCCAGGGCGCGCAGCGAACGGATCTCGCCCTCGTTGAAGCCGACCAGCAGCGGCACGGGCGCCTGCGCCTTGCGGTCGAAAATCTCGACCAGTTGCTCGGGCAGGACCTCGCCGTCGATCGTGCCCCACGGCATATAGCCCTTCTGGAGCGACGTGGCGGTCAACGTCTGGGCATCCATGGCGCGCAGGTCGGCGAGGTTCGACAGGCCCAGCTGGGTCTGCAACCACACGCCGACGGCTTGGGCCGGCGGGTCGCCATAGCGGCGCGAGCGCAGCTCCGGCGTCGAGATCATATAGGCGCTCTGGGCGATGGCCCGGTCGAACAGTCCGTGCGCCTTGGGAGAGGCCATCAGGTACATGACGCTGAGGGCGCCGGCGGATTCCCCGACGATGGTGACATTGTCCGGATCGCCCCCGAAGGCGGCGATATTCGCCTCGATCCAGCGCAGGGCCGCGATCTGGTCCATCAGGCCGTAGTTGCCGGAGATGTTCTGTCGCGACTCCGCGCTGAGTTCCGGGTGAGCCAGATAGCCGAGGACGCCGAGGCGATAGTTGATCGACACGACCACCATGCCCTGGGAGGCGGCCATCCGCGCGCCGTCGTACATGCCCTCGCTGCCGGCGCCCGTCGTCAGGGCGCCGCCGTGGATCCAGACGAAAACCGGCGCGGCCCGCGCGCCCTCGGGGGTCCAGACGTTGAGCGACAGACAGTCCTCGCTCATCGTCGGCGCTTCGGCGGCGGCGTAGATGCTGGTCCCGCGCGCCGTCGGCTGGTGACAGGCGGGCCCGAACCGGGTCGCGTCCCGGGTCTCGCGCCATCGCGGCATTTCCGCTGGCGGACGCCAGCGGCGCCAACCCGTCGGCGGCAGGGCGTAGGGCACGCCCCGGAAGGCGTTGACGCCCTCCGTGGTCTCGCCGCGCACCGCGCCGGCCGGCGCGTCGACGACGGGCTGGGCCGGCGCGGCCGTGGGGATCAGGGCGCAACCGACAAGGGCCAGGGCGGCCAGAAGGCCGTTGGGAAGCCGCATCATGCCTTGGCCTCCCTGGCCGCCTGCCGCCGGATCGTCCCGGCCAGGCCGACGAACATCGCGATCGCCAACCCGTAGAAGGGAATCAGGGTGTACATGGCCATCTGCAACGAGTTGTCGGGATGACTGGCCCGGAAGAAGTCGCTGGCGGCCCCGAGATAGGTCGGGCCCAGGCCAAGGCCGATCAGGTTCATCACCAGCAGCAGCAGGGCGCCGGACAGGACCCGTTGATCCGGCCGAACCTCCTCCTGGACCATGGTGATGGCCGGTGAGAGATAGAAGTAGTTCAGCCCCATCGGCAGAATGAGGAAGATCAGCCCGAGTTGCCAGCTCGGAGCCCACACGAAGGCCGCGAAGAGCGGCGCGGCAAGCGCCAGACCGATAGCCGGCAGCCAGGCGTAGGCGGTCTTCGAGCGTCGGCTCAGCCGGTCGATCAGCCGGCCCGACACGAACATTCCCGCGCTGACTCCGACGCCCACGACCAGGGCGTACCAGAGGGCCACCTCCGGCAGGGTCATGCCCTTCTCGCGCATCAGGAACAGGGTGGCGAAATTGAGCAGGGCGTAGGTGATGAACTGGGTCGCGCCGCAGGCCAGCGCCATGCCGCGCAGGACGGGATTGCCGAAATACATCTTGCAGGTGGACATGAAGCCGGCCCGGGGTATCGGGGCCGCGTCGGCCGGCGGATGGGTCTCCAGCTTCTGGTCCAGCCCGCCCTTCTTCGGCTCACGCACGAACAGCCAGACGATCACGGCGGTGACCACGCCCACCCCCCCGACCCAGAGGAAGGCGTCACGCCATGAATAGGCCGCGGCGATCGAGGCGCCGAAGGCGACGCCCAGCGCCGAGCCGATCGGCGGGCCGAGGTTGAACAGGCTGAGCGCCGTGCCTCTCGTCCCTGAGGGGAAGTAATCCGAAATGATGGCGTAGGAGGGCGGCACGCCGCCCGCCTCGCCGACCCCCACCGCCATGCGCGAGAGGGCCAGCTGACCGTAGTTGGTCGACAAGCCGCAGGCCGCCGTCGCCGCGCTCCACAGGGCGCAGGAGAAGGCCAGGACCCTCACCCGGTTGGTCCGATCCGCCAGCCAGCCGACCGGGATCGCCAGGATGCAGTAGAACAGAGCGAAATACAGGCCGCTGATCAGGCCCAGTTGACCGTCGGTGACGCCCAGCTCGTCCTGGATCGGCTTGGCCAGGATCGACAGCAACTGGCGGTCGAGGAAGTTCAGCACATAGACGAAGCAGAGCATGGCCAGGACGAACCAGGCCTGGGCTCCCGGGCGCGCGGTTGGCGCGCCCGGGAGTGCGGTCTCGGAAGGTCCGGCCACCTCAGTACTCATAACCGACGCGCACGCCGATGGTCCGCGGCCGCAGCCGGCCGTAACGACCGTCGAGGAAGGCCTCCGGGTGGATGTAGTTCACCGAATGGTCGTCAAAGACGTTCTCGACATAGGCCGCCACCGTGAACTCCTTGAAGGCCACCGCCAGATTCGCGTTCACGAAGGTGTAGGCGTCGGTGTCGTCATAGGTCGGCAACGGAACGAGGGGCCGGCCCGGGGTGTTCGGGAAGCTGTTCGGGAAGCTGCCGACATGGGAGACCGCCACGGAGGCGTTGGCCGTCATGCCCGCCGCCGGCTGCCATTCGTAGTTGACCCGCAACGATCCCTGAAGCTCCGGTCCCGCCAGCCGCGCGTCGAGCACGGCGCCGGAGATGGCCGCTTCCGCAGGCGTGAGGTCATCGACCTTGGCCTCGTTGACGCCGCCGGTCAGGGCCACCGTCCACCCGTCCGCGGGAATGGCGACAACCGAGACCTCGACGCCCTTGCTGGTGGCGCCGCCGATGTTGGTGGCGAACTGGACCGAGTCCGAGACGCGGTTCGCCTGGACCTGGATGTCGTTCCAGTCGATCCAGTATACGGCAGCATCAGCCACAAGCCGGCCGCCGAACCACCGCCCCTTCACCCCGAGCTCATAGTTGATCAGGTTGTCGGACGTGGCGCCGTCGGGAATGACGATGTCGGTCGGATCGATCGTGCTGACGGCGCCCGCCCGCGCGTTGACGATCGGGGGCCGGAAGCCGGTGGAGACCGCCGCGTAGGTTGTCACCGAAGGCGTGGGACGCCACGACAGGCTAAGGCGGTAGGAGAGACCGCTCTCCTCGGCCTTGACCCCCGTCACCGGCGGAACGGCGGTGATGACGAGCGGACCCGGGTTCGGGAAATTCAGAACCTTCGCCACATAGGCCCGCGTCAGATAGTTGGAATTGTAGCCACCCGGCTCGGTGAATCCCTGGGCGTCCGTCGTGCCGTAGCGCAGGCCGCCGGTCACCCACAGGTCCGGCGTGAACCGGTAGGTCAGCTGGCCGAAGGCCGCGACCTCGTGAGCGATGAAATGCGAGCCGAACCGCAGATAGTATTCATCCGTAAGGCCGGTGAACCCTTGGGCGGCCATGAATTCCTCGGTGCCGCGATAGTTGTAATCCACGTCCCGGCGCTTGCGGAAATAGAAGCCGCCCAGCGACCAGTCGACCCGCCCGCCCGGATCAGACACCAGCCGCACCTCCTGAACAAAGGTGTCGTCATAGGCCTCCGCATCGAGGGCGAAGGGGAAGGCCTGGGCGTAGGTCCCGGCGAGATCCACGTAGAACAGGCCCGTATAGTCGGACTGGGTGGTCGAGCTGGTCAGCAACGCGCCGTCGAACTGATATTCCAGGGTCGCATTGTAGTTGGCCATGTCGCTCTGGAAGAGGTCGGGCCGGTCGGTCAGACGGACGTATTCGCCTCGCGTCGGATTGGTCAGCGAGGAATCGTGCGGATTGCTGATCTCCCTCGAATACATCAGACGCGCGGAGAACCGGTCGTTGGGCTCCCACAGCAGGATGGCCCGGCCGCCGTACTGAATCAGGGAGTTGGAATTCTCGATTCCCGTGCCGACGTTGTCGACCCAGCCCTCTTCGTTCCGCGAGAAGCCGACGACACGGAGCGCCAGCTTGTCCTCGATCAGCGGGACGTTGACCATCGCATTGTAGCGCTGGCGAAGACCGCCCTCCTCCATGGTTCCGAGATCGACCAGAAACGAGGCGTCAAAGCCCGTGGGATCCGGATCGTGGGTCAGAATGCGCAAGGCCCCGGCCAGGGACCCCGACCCGAACAGGGTGCCCTGGGGCCCGCGCAGGAATTCGATCCGCTCGATGTCGTAGAGGCTGGGATCGAGAATGGTGGAGTTGCCGTTGGACGAGATCGGCAGCTCGTCGATGTAGATGGCGACCGTGCTCTGCAGATTGGCGCCATAGCCATTGGTGCCGATGCCGCGAGCCGTGAAATTGTTGAAGTTGGCCGAGGCGCGGTTCAGCACCACGCCGGGCGTGGCCGTGGCGAGACCGTCGTAGTTGACGATGCCGCGCTCGTTCAGTTCTTCCTGCGACAGGGCCGTGATGCTGACGGGCACGTCCCGAAGGCGCTCTTCCCGCCGCGTGGCGGTGACGATGACCTCTTCGAGAGTGGTGTCTTCCCGGCTCTGGCGTTCCGTCTGCGACGCCGACGCCGCCGGTTGCTGTTGTTGCGCCTGGGCCTGAGCCGGCGCGATGACCACCGCCTGCGCGATCGCGCAGGCAGAAGCGAGCAGTATCGCCCTCATGTGAATTCCCTCCCACGGCGTCGATCATGAACGTCGGCGCTCGGAAGGAAGAGGGACACGGGCCCGGGCTGTTGTCAACATTCGCTCTCGTGTGCGTGAATATCATGGCGCATTGGCCGCGAAACCGGTGCGCCGCCACAAGGCCGAGCCTGCGCTGTCCGTCCAGAACCTCGACCGTTGCGGGCGTCGATGACCTCGGCGACCGCGCTGATTCCGGCCCGTCGGCTCGTCGACCGTCAGTTTCCGGAGCGGATGGAATAAGGATTGACACCGGTTACCTTGCATCCGCATTCTCAGGCTGAAATCGCCGACAACCGCCCGGGAACAGGGCGGGCCGGCCGGGAAACAGACGGGACGAGGCGATCATGGGCGACGTTGCAGGCGTGACCGCGAACCAGCCGGCGCCCCCCGGTAAATACCGCTGGGTGGTGGTGTGGCTGCTGTTCGCCGCCATGGTCATCAACTACGTCGACCGTCAGGCCATCGGCGTGCTGAAGCCCACCCTGATGGGCGAGTTCGGCTGGACCGAGGGCGACTTCGCCAACATCATCTTCTGGTTCCAGGCGGCCTATGCCGTGTCCTACCTGCTGTGGGGCCGGATCGTCGACAAGATCGGAGCCCGCTGGGGCTTCGGGCTCGCCTTCATCATCTGGCAGATCGCCTTCATCGCCCACGCCGGAATCCGCAACCTCAACCACGCCATCTTCGTCCGCCTGGCGCTGGGCGTCGGCGAGGGCGGCGGCTTCCCCGCCGGCATCAAGGCGGTCACCGAATGGTTCCCCAAGAAGGAACGCGCCTTCGCTGTCGGTCTGTTCAACGCGGGGACCAATATCGGGGCGATCGTGACGCCCCTGATCATACCGCTGATCGCCTCCGTCTGGCTCGGCACGGCCGAGGATCCGAACTGGCGGATGGCCCTGATCATCGTCGGTGCGGCCGGCATGATCTGGGTGCCGATCTGGTTCATGGTCTACAAGCGCCCGGGCGAGCACAGCAAGGTCACCCCCGAAGAACTCGACTATATCGCCCAGGACGCCCCCGATCCCGCGCACAAGATCAGCTGGTTGAAGCTGCTGACGGTCAAGGAGACCTGGGCCTATGCGCTGGGCAAATTCCTGATCGACCCGATCTGGTGGTTCTTCCTGTTCTGGCTGCCGGGCTTCCTCGGGACCCAGTACGATCTCAACCTTCTGACCTTCGGCCCGCCGCTGATCGCCATCTATCTGATGAGCGACGTGGGCTCGATCGGCGGCGGCTGGCTGTCCGGGCAGTTCCTCAAACGGGGCATGAGTCTCAACGCAGCGCGCAAGCTGACCATGCTCATCTGCGCCCTGGCCGTCCTTCCGGTGGCCTTCGCCGGCATGGCGTCGAACGTCTGGACCGCGGTCCTGATCATCGGCGTCGCGACCGCCGCCCACCAGGGCTTCTCGGCCAACCTCTACGCCATGCCGGGGGATGTCTTCCCGCGATCGGCCGTGGGGTCCGTCGTCGGCATCGGCGGCATGATCGGCGGCTTCGGCGGCATGGCCATGGCCAAATACGCGGGCTTCGTTCTGGAAAAGATCGGCAGCTACACGCCGATCTTCGTCGTCGCCGCCTCGGCCTATCTGATCGCGCTGCTGGTCATCCACCTGCTGTCGCCGCGCTATGCGCCGGCGAAGGTCTAGAAGCCGCCGGCTGGGATCGGCTGACACTGACGGGCGAGCCCGTAGGAGGCGTCGCGCGGGAAGCCGCGCGGTCGCTTCTTTTCACCTTGGCCGCCTGGAATGCGACCAAAATCCTGAGCAAGGACATACGCGAGCCGAGCCCCGGGCTGTAGGCTGGCGGTCAGTCCTGTTCCGGAGCGATCCCATGCCGTCCCTGAAAACGTCCTATCCACTGTACCTCGCCAATGAGGCGCTGACCCCCAATCAGGACCTGGAGGTCACCGACAAATACTCGGGCAAGGTGGCGACCCGCGTCGCCATGGCCGACGCAGCAACCATCGACAAGGCCATCGGGGCCGCGGTCGAGGCGACCCGGCCCATGGCTGAGATGGCGGCCTATGAGCGGCAGGCGGTCCTCGCCCATTGCGTGACGCGGTTCCAGGAACGGTTCGACGAACTGGCCTATGCCCTGTGCATCGAGGCGGGCAAGCCGATCAAGGATTCCAGGGGCGAGGTCGGCCGGTTGATCGACACCTTCCGGATCGCGGCCGAGGAGTCCGTCCGCATGACCGGAGAAGTCCAGCCCCTGGACATCTCGGCCCGGGCGAAGGGCTATCAGGGCATGTGGAAGCGTGTCCCGATCGGCCCCTGCTCCTTCATTTCGCCCTTCAATTTTCCCCTGAACCTCGCGGCGCACAAGATCGCCCCGGCGTTGGCCGTGGGCTGCCCGTTCATGATGAAGCCGGCGTCGCGCACGCCGCTGGGGGCGCTGATCATCGGCGAAGTCCTGGCAGAAACGAATCTGCCCAGGGGGGCCTTCTCCATCCTGCCGGCGACCCGTGACGGGGCCGACCTGTTCACGACGGACGACAGGCTGAAACTGTTGTCCTTCACCGGCTCGCCGGAGGTCGGCTGGGCGCTCAAGGCAAGGTCCGGCAAGAAGAAGGTGGTGCTGGAGCTGGGCGGCAATGCCGCGGTGATCGTCGACCACGACACGGATCTGGAAGACGCCGCCGACCGGATCATCTTCGGCGCCTTCTACCAGTCGGGCCAGTCCTGCATCGGGGTGCAGCGCATCCTGATCCATGACGACGTCTATGACGCCTTGAGGGACAGGCTGGTGACGAAGACGCGCGCGCTGGTGTCCGGCGATCCCCAGGATGAAAACGTCTTCATCGGCCCCATGATCGACGAGACGGAAGCCCGACGGCTGGAGGAGTGGATCGCCGACGATGTCGCCGCCGGAGCGACCTTGCTGTGCGGCGGAGGACGCAAGGGGGCGATGCTGGAGGCCACGCTGCTGGAGGGCGTCGGACGCGGGCTGAAAATTCGTGACGAGGAGGCGTTCGGGCCGGTCGCGATCCTGTCGCGCTTCTCCGATTTCGAGGCGGCGCTGGAAGAGGTCAACGACAGCCGCTTCGGCCTGCAGGCGGGCGTCTTCACCCGCGACATCCACAAGGCCATGCGCGCCTGGGAGGTGCTGGAGGTCGGCGGCGTCTTGATCGGCGACGTGCCCAGTTACCGGGTCGACAACATGCCCTACGGCGGCGTCAAGGATTCAGGGCTCGGCCGCGAGGGGGTCAAGTTCGCCATGGAAGATATGACCGAGATCCGCAATCTCGTGATCAGGAAGCGCCCCTAGGTCCCGGGCTGGACATAGGGCGTCATGGCGAAGAAGCGGCGCTCGGCCCCGCGAGGATCGTTCTCCAGCCGGGTCTCGACATCGAACACCATCGTCTCGCGGTCAGGAAGGCCATACGGGACCCAGACCGGAAGGCCGGGATGGTTCGGATCGCCCGAGCGCGCAAAGGCGATGAAGGCCTCGCTCAGGCGAGCGGCGACGGCGTGGGCGCCCGGGCCCGTAACCCGCGATCCGGCGGCGTCCACATTGTCGAACGCCAGAGGGATATCCACCGTGTGGAAGGCGCCGGATCGGCCGTTCTCCAGGGTTCCGGGAAAGTCCATCTGATAGACCCAGGCCGGCGCCCCCTGGACGGCCCGCGCCTCGGCTTCGATGACCGCCGCGCGCCATGACCGGCCGGCGGTGGAGGCGCCGATCAGCACCTGGTCCGGCGACCAGTCGGGGTGCAGACGCCGGTACTCGGCGATCACGGTCTCCGGGGCGACATCGATCCGCATCACCTCGGGCGACATCCGCGCCGGAAGGCTCTCCCACGTCAGTCCGGCGTTGGCGGAATCGCCGCCGAGGAAGGCCAGGGTCTCGTCCCGGGTGGCGCCGATGATCATGGGCACCCCCGCCGACTGGGCCGGCGCGTCCGGGTAGAAGGGGTGACGAAACAGACTCTGCTGATCGACCACCGGGCCGAAATACAGGCTGCCATAGCCCAGCACAGGGTCCGTGATCCGGGCGGCCTCAAGCAGCGCCTCCGCCGGGGTCCGGTGCAGATCGCGGACCCGGTCGGGCGCGACGCCTGACGCATCGAGCCAGGCCCGGGTGCGTCGTCCGGCGTTCAGAGGACCGGACGCTGTGACCTGCTGGCCGCTCATCGTCGCGGCGCGGTGAAACAGCCCGGAGGCCGCCGGCATGGCCATCAGGGTGGCGATCTTGGCGCCGCCGCCCGACTGGCCGAAGAGCATGACCCGATCCGGATCGCCGCCGAAGGCCGCGATATTGTCCCTCACCCAGCGCAGCGCCAGAACCAGGTCCAGCTGTCCCGCATTGCCCGAATGCGGAAGGCTGGCGTCCAGCCGGGCCATATAGGCGTAACCGAACAGGTTGAGCCGGTGGTTCAGCGTGACCACGACCACATCGCCTCGCGCGGCCAGCCTCGCCCCATCGGTCAGAGGCGATGAGCCCGAACCGGTCGAATAGGCGCCGCCGTGGACATAGACCATGACCGGCCGACGCCCGGCGTCCAGCCCGGGCGTCCAGACGTTCAGAAACAGGCAGTCTTCGGACTGGTTCGGTTCGCCGCCCGGCTGGGGACAGGCGGCGCCGTAGTCCACCGCCTCGACGGGTCGCGTCCAGGGAGCCGGCGGACGCGGCGGCTGGAACCGGGTCTGACGGGTGTCGGCGCCGTAGCGCACACCCTTGAAGCTGAGGATTCCGCCATCGCGCAAACCGATGACCGGGCCATGGGTCGTGCTGGCGCGCGGCGACGTCGACGCACGAACCGGGCGGGCGGGCAGCGCCGCGGCCGCCGCCAGCGCACCCAGAGCGCCGCGACGGGTCAGCACGGAATCACCGGATCGACCGGCCGTCGCCGCCGGCCAGCAGAGCCTCGATCTCCTGACGCGAAACCATGGAGGCGTCGCCGGGAGTCGTCATGGCCAGGGCGCCGTGGGCGGCCCCCCAGGCGACCGCCTCGCCGACCGGCAGGCCTTTCATCAGCGCCCAGGCCAGGCCAGAGACGAAGCTGTCCCCGCCCCCGACCCGGTCGAGGATTTCCAGATCGGTCCAGACCGGCGCCATGTGCAGTTGGTTCCCGCTCCATGCCGCCGCCGACCAGTCGTTGCGGCTGGCCGTCGACGGGCGGCGCAAGGTGGCGGCGACGACCTTCACCCCGGGATAGAGGCCGGAGAACGCCTCGGCGGCCGCGGCGAAGCCGGACGCTCCGAGGTCCGCGTCATCACCTGTCGCCGCCCCTTTGACGTCGACGCCAAGACAGGTCCGGAACCCGTGACCATCGCCGATCATCACGTCGACGGCGCCCGCGATGGCGCGGTTCACGCGGCGGGCGGCGTCCGGGTCCGGATGGCTGTCCCACAGGCTGGCGCGATAGTTGAGGTCATAGGACACCACCGTCCCGTGCCGCCGGGCGGCCTCCACAGCCTCGATCGCGACCTCCGCGGTCGAGGCGGACAGGGCGGCGAAGATGCCGCCGGTGTGGAACCAGCGGACGCCCTCCCCACCGAACAGCCGGTCCCAGTCGATCTCGCCCGGCCGCATCTGACTGGCCGCGGAATTGGCGCGGTCCGACAGGCCCCGCGCCGGGCGGACGCCGAACCCCCGCTCGGTGAAGTTCAGGCCGAGGCGGGTGTTGCGACCCATTCCGTCAGCCTCACGCCAGACGACATGGCTGCGGTCCACGCCACCCTGGGCGATCAGGTCATCGGCCAGCCAGCCGAGATCATTGTCGGGCAGGGCCGTGACGACCGCGCTGCGCTGGCCGAACGTCTTCGCCATGGCCCGCGCCACATTGTATTCGCCGCCGCCCTCCCAGACGTCGAACGAGCGGGCGTTGCGCACCCGCCGCTCGCCGGGATCGAACCGCAGCATGACCTCGCCCAGGGCGACCATGTCCCAGCGGCAGTCTTCGGACGGGCGGAGGTTCAACAGCGCGGACATCCCGAAATCCTATACGCCGTGTCCTGACGGCGTTGGAGCGAAAGAAAGAGAGGGCCGACGACTGACGCCGCCGACCCTCAAGGCACGTTCAGGAGAACGCGTTTCTAGAAGCGATACCGGGCGCCGACGAAGAGCTGACGGCCCGTGTGATGATAGACCGAGGTGCTTTCGCGGGAAGCGCCGTCGCCGACGAACTGATGGTTCTCCTCGTCCGTCAGGTTCAGGGCCTCAAGCGTGAGCTGGACCTGTTCGGTCAGCTGGTACGAGGCCGAGGCGTCGAGGTTGAACGTCTCCATCTTGCCTTCGATGGCGTTGCCGTTCCGGCCAGGCACGTTCTGGAGATACGAATCCCGGATCGCCGCCGAGACCCGCGCCGAGAACTTGTCGTCCTCATAGTAAAGGGTGGCGTTGTAGGACTGGGGCGACAGATTGATCAGGTCCGCGGTGACGAACACAGAGCAGGTTGCATCGTTGCAGTAGTCGATCTCGGACTCGACGTGGGTGTAGTTCAGCTGCACGCCCGTGTTGGCGAGGAAGCCCGGCAGGAAACGGAAGGGCTGCTGATAGCTGATCTCGAAGCCCTTCAGCGGGCCGCCTTCGGTATTCACCGCCGCGGTCAGCTGGAAGATGGTCGAGGCCGAGCAGGGCGCGTTGCAGAAGCTCGGGGCGAACGCCGAGGGGTTCAGGGCCGTCAGGGCCGAATAGGGAAGGTCTTGGCGGACGAGCTGAATGTAGGTGTCGATGTCCTTGTAGAAGTAGGCGAAGGACAGGAGGCTTTCCGGCGCGAAATACCACTCGATGCTGAAGTCGTAGGTGTCCGCGCGGAACGGCTCCAGCTTCACATTGCCGATCGTCGCGGTGAAGTTCGGACCGGTGGACAGGGAGGTTGTCGGAACGAGGAAGTTGGTGCCGGCCAGGTTGTTGTTGATCGGCGGACGCGCCATCACCTTGGCCGCGCCGAAGCGCAGGAACAGGTTTTCGGCGGGTTCCAGCACCAGGTTCATCGACGGCAGGGTGTCGGAATATTCGTTGTCGCCGGTCACCAGGGTGCCGCCCCCGGTCGAGCTGTAGCCGGTGGCCTCGAGAACGGTGTTGGCCTGCCGCACGCCGATGTTGCCGCGGAACGGCATGTTGAACAGTTCGGTGTCGAAATCGGCCTGGACGTAGAAGGCCAGATCCTGCTCGTGGATCGACCGGTTGCCGCCGCGGGCGTTGCCGTTGGTAATGCTGGTCAGTCGGAAGTCACCGCCCGGCACGCCGGTGTCGCAGTTGCAGTAGATGTTGAACAGGCTGGCGATGGCGTTCAGGTCGGGCCGCAGCCAGCTGGTGTCTGTGCCCGTCGGAACCAGATTCTGGCCGAAACCCGTCAGCAGGTTGGAGATGTTGGCCACGGTGGTCCCGGCGGGCAGCGCGGGTACGAGGGTTTCGTCGGCGCGTCGCGACTCATAGGAATCGGTGTCGTAGGTCTTGAAGTTGATCCCCGCCTTGAAGGTGACGAACTCACTGGCGTCATAGGCGATGTCGGCCTGGGCCGTGGTGAACAGGGTGTCGACGCCGTTGGGCCGCAGGCGGATTTCCGAGCGCGGCAGAACAGCCAGGCCCGTGCCCAGGTTGGCGCCTCGCCAGGCCCAGTTGGCCGGGTTGGTCACGTCGAAGCCGTAGTTGATCACCGGCGCTTCCGCATTGCCGCGGAAGTCCCAGGAATAGCCCTGGGTGTTCTGCCGATCGAGCGTGACCGTCGTCTGGATCGGGTTTTCGAAGTTCGACTCCGCCCGACCGTAGTAGAAGCTGCCGCGCAGGCGATCCGAGAAGTCGTGCTCGGCCGAGAAGCTGATCTGGGTGTATTCGGTCGAGAGCACGTCGTAGCGGCTCTCGGAGCGGATATCGACGTTGTCGAACAGGCCGTAGACCAGCATGTTGTTCTCGACCACGGCGTCCCGGACGTGGATCTGGGTCTGGCCGCCGGCCGCAGCGTTGCGGCTGAAGGACAGGGCTTCCAGGAAGTCCTCCTGACGGGTGGCGTCCAGTTTGGAATACAGGATGTCCAGCGAGAACAGGGTGGTCTCGGCCGGTCGCCACTGGAACGAGCCGGTGACGCCCAGGCGTTCCTGCTCGTGGGTCAGGCGGCCGTAGCGCGGCAGGCGCGGAATGAAGACGCCGGCCTGGTTCGCCGTCGTGAAGGCGGTGTTGTTGGCGGCCGTGTTGGCCGGACGGGCCACGCCGGTGGCGCAGTTCGCGGCATTCGAGCCGTTGGCGGTGCTGTTGCCGGGATTCTGGGGGGCGAAGCCGACGGGGCTGCAGAAGCCGCCGCTGTTGGTCGAACCCGGCGCTGCGGCCGGCGCCCAGCGGACCGAACTGAAGCCCTCCTCCAACAGGCTGCGTTCGCTGTAGGCGACCGAAACCAGGGCGCCGAACTCGTCATTGGCGCCGAAGGTGTTGCTCAGCAGGAGGGCGTAACGCGGGTTGTACTCTTCCGAGAGGTCATTGTAGCCGGCCTGGAACGAGGCGGCGGCGGTGAAGCCGTTACGGTCGAACGGGCGCGTGCCCTGCAGGTCGACGGTGGCGCCGAGCGAGCCCTCTTCCGTCTCGGCCGCGGCGGTCTTGCGCACGGTGATCGAGTTGAAGAGTTCCGAGGCAAAGACGTTGAAATCGAAGCCCCGGCCGCGGTTGGCGCCGCCCGAGGAGTCCGTGCCGCCGGCGGTGGCCTGGGCCTCCATGCCGTTGATGCGGGTGCGGGTGAAGTCGGGGCCCAGACCCCGGACCGTGATCGTGCGGCCTTCGCCGGCGTCGCGGTCGATGGAGACGCCCGGAACGCGCTGGATCGACTCTGCCAGGTTGAGGTCCGGGAAGTCGGCGATATCCTCGGCGACGATCACGTCGACCATGTTGTTTTCGCGCTTCTTGGCCTCGAGGCCTGCGCTCAGGCTGGCGCGAAAGCCGGTGACGACGACCTCGTCAATCTCGGTAGTGTCGTCCTGGCCGGGAGGCGGCGCATCCTGCGCCGCGGCGGCCCCGATCCCCAGCGAGAGGGCTACGGCCAGTCCGGACGCTCCCGCGAACAGGGTACGGCGAAAGGCGCGGGTCATCCCCGGCTGAATGGCTTGCATCATATGCCTCCTCCCAATTGGGCATACAGGACGCCGGGGTGACCCCGGTCTATCGATTTTTGCGGGCCGACATCGTTGGCCGTCCCGTTTGACACCGGTGTCATATTGGCGTGGAATAGTTCCTGACACCGGTATCAATCGGAGCCTACCCTCATGATCCGCGTTTTCGCAACCCCGGTTTTGCGCACGACCCTGGCAAGCGCGGCCATAACGCTGGTTTGCGTGGCTTTGGAAGCACACCCCGCGCGGGCCCAGGCGGCGGCGGCCGGCCCTGTCGCATTTCCAGGCGCGGAAGGCGCGGGCCGGATGGCGCTGGGCGGACGAGGCGGACGCGTCCTCCGGGTGACAAACCTGAACGATGCGGGGCCGGGCAGCCTGCGCGCGGCGGTCGAGGCCGACGGGCCGCGCACCGTGGTCTTCGATATTGGCGGGACGATACAGCTGGCGTCGCCGCTGACGATCCGGCGCGGGCGGATCACCCTCGCCGGCCAGACGGCGCCGGGCGGCGGGGTCACCCTGCGCGACCATCCGCTGGTCATCGCCGCGGACGATGTCGTCGTCCGTCATATCCGATCGCGGCTCGGCGACGAGAGCGGGAGCGAATCGGACGCCATCTCTGTCGAGCGCGGCCGGCGCATCATTCTGGACCACGTCTCGGCCTCATGGTCGGTGGACGAGACCCTGTCGGTCGGCAGCCGCTACGATCCGCCCGAGCGCGGGATTTATGACGTCACCGTGCAGTGGTCGATCATCGCCGAGTCCCTGAACGCCTCGGCCCACGCCAAGGGCGAGCACGGCTATGGGTCGCTGGTCCGGGGCGGGCATGGCGCGCGGATGACCTTCCACCACAATCTGTGGGCGGCGCACCGGGCGCGGATGCCCCGGCCCGGCAACTACAATCCGCCGTCGGTCGATCCGGAAGGCCCGAGGTTCGAGTTCCGCTCAAACGTTTTCCACGACTGGGGAGGATCGCATGCGGGCTACAACGCCGACACCGAAAGCCTGTCGACCTACGCCTTCATCGGCAACGCCTACATCCCGGGTCCTGACTCGACGGGCCGCTGGGCCTTCGAGGAATCCAATCCCCTCGCCCGCGCCTGGTTCGAAGGCAATGCAATGGACGACGAGGTCCCGGCGGATCCGTGGAGTCTGGTGAAGGATTCGGACCGCCCCGGCTACCGGATGGCGGCGCGTCCGGACTGGGCTGACCCCGTGGCCGGACCGGTGGGCGAGACCGGGGCGAAGGTGCTGGCGCGCGCGGGCGCCGGTCCCGTCCGCGACGCCGTGGACGCGCGGATCGTGGCCGGCGTCCGTTCGCGGTCGCTGCGCATCATCGACAGCCAGAGCCAGGTCGGCGGCTGGCCCGCGCTGGAGGCCGGGACGCCGTGGATCGATGGCGACGACGACGGCATGCCCGACGACTGGGAGCGGGCCAACGGGCTGGACCCTGCCGACGCCGGGGACGGTCCGGCCGACCGCAACGGCGACGGCTGGACCAATCTCGAGGACTGGATGAACAGTCTGGCGGACTGAGGGACCCTTCCACCTGCGTCAGATCCGGACCGGGGCGAAAACCTACCGGGCCAGCCAGCCGCCGTCGACGGCCAGGACCGTGCCGTGAACATAGCTGGCGGCGTCCGAAGACAGGAAGACCGCGGCCCCCGCCAGATCGGACGGCTGGCCCCAATGGCCGGCGGGAATGCGGGCCAGGATGTCGCGATTGCGGGTCTCGTCGGCGCGCAGGGCCTCGGTGTTGTTGGTCGCGAAATAGCCCGGCGCGATGCCGTTGACGTTGATGCCTTTCGACGCCCACTCGCAGGCCAGCAGGCGGGTCAGGCCGGCGAGGCCGCTCTTGGACGCCGTGTAGGACGGCACACGGATGCCGCCCTGGAAGGACAGCATCGAGCAGATGTTGATGATCTTGCCGCCCCGGCCGTCGGCGACCCAGGTGCGGGCCACAGCCTGGCTGAGGAAGAAGGCGGTCTTCAGATTGGTGTCCATCACCGCGTCCCAGTCTTCCTCGGTGAAGTCGAGGCTGTCGGCGCGACGGATGATGCCGGCGTTGTTGACGAGGATGTCGACCGGGCCCGCCTGGGCGACCACGTCGGCGATCGGGGCGATGGAGCCAAGGTCGGCGGAGACGGCCTTGAAGGCGCGGTCCAGACCAGTGACGAGGGCCTCGGTCTCGGTCGGCGCCGACCGGCCGACGGCGACGATGTCGGCCCCCGCCCCGGCCAGTCCGACCGCGATGGCCTGGCCCAGCCCGGTGTTGGCGCCGGTGACCAGGGCGACTCGCCCGCTGAGGTCGAAGCCGCTCATTTCAGCTGGCAGATGTCGAGGACGTGCATGTCGGTGTAGTCGAGGTTCTCGCCGCCCATGGCCCAGATGAAGGTGTAGTTGGACGTGCCCGAACCCATGTGGATCGACCACGGCGGCGACACCACGGCCTCGCCGTCGGCGACCACGATATGCCGCTGGGCGTCCGGCTCGCCCATGAAGTGGAAGACGCGGTCGTTCTCGCCGAGGCCGAAGTAGAAATAGACCTCGGACCGCCGGTCATGCAGGTGCGGCGGCATGGTGTTCCAGACGCTGCCGGTCTTGAGGATCGTCAGCCCCAGCAGCAGCTGGCACGACTGGCAGGTGGTCGGGACGATGTACTGGTAGATGGTCCGTTCGTTCGAGGTCTCCAGCGCGCCTCGTTCCAGCGGCACGGCCTGGCTGAGCGAGATGTGCTTCGTCTCGTAGCGGACGTGGGCCGGCGTCGACGCCAGATAGAAGCGGGTGTCGCCGGCGAAGGTGACGTCCTTCGAGCCCATAGCGATGTAGAGGCCGTCATTGGGCTCCAGTGTATAGGCCTGACCGTCGACCGTGACGGTGCCGGTCGCGCCGCCGACATTGACCACGCCGAGCTCGCGCCGCTCGAGGAAGGGACGGCCCGCGGCCGAGGCCGGCTCGGTCTGGTCGGGCAGTCTCACCGTCGCCGCCTCCGGCTCGACGCCGCCGATCACGAAGCGCTCGTAGTGGGTGTAGGTCAGGCGGATGCGCCCGCCCTCGAACAGACCGTCGATCAGATAGCGCTCGCGCAGCTGGTCGTTGGTGACCCCGTCCATCATGTCCGGGTGGGTGGCGTGATAGGTCTTGCAGTACATGGGATCACCTTGTCCGGGTCGGAACGCGACGTCTAGGTAACCGGTGTCATGGATGGGAGCAAGGCTGGCGGGAGGGTTGGGTCGGCTTCCGACCCATCGCCGGCGTCAGCCAGGGGTTCGATGCTCCGGACCAACGGTGGGCGACTGGCTCGAGCGAGATTGACAGGATCGGGCCGACCGCAAATCGTGGCGTTCAAAGCCGGATGCGGAAATGCGCCGTGAGGCCTTCCGGATTGTATTTGATGACGCTGCTGGACGGCCCGAAACATCGCTCGATCAGGTCACTGCCAAACCCGCGCCGGACCGGAAGCGCGACGCGCGGCCCGCCCGTCTCGGTCCAATCAAGCAAGAGGTAGTCGGCATCGCCATCGTGTTCGACCGTCCAGTCCAGCTGCACAGACCCTTCACTGTTGCTGAGCGAGCCATATTTGGCCGCGTTTGTCGCCAGCTCGTGCAGCACCAGAGACATCGACACCGCCTGTTGTGGAGGAATGGTCACTACCGGGCCATGGAGTCCGACACGGTCGCCGGCGTCGTTTCGAAACGGGGCCAGCTCGAGTTCCAAAAGCTCGATCAGCTGAACGTCTTGCCATGGCCCCAGCAGTGCATCCTGGGTCCGCGATATTGATCGCAGTCGACCTTCAAGGACATCGCGAAATTCCTCGACGGACGAGACCGAGCGCGCTGTCAGCGAGATCACCGCATTGACGACCGCCATGATATTCTTGAACCGGTGCGCCATTTCCGACGCAATCAGGTTCCGTTGCTCGTCCAGCGCGTTCCGGTAGCTCATATCCCGGACGACGACGGTAAGCAGGGCCTGTCCGCCGAAAAAGCGGCGGCTCAGCACCGCCTCCGCCGGGAATTCGGTTCCATCCCTTCGAAGCCCGAACACTTCGCGCTCGCCTGCCATCGCCCGGGCGGATTCCGAAGGCGCCGAGCCGAAACTCGCCACGTCATGCGCATGGGTTTCCCGAAAGCGGGGCGGGATCAGGAGATGAATGCTTGTGCCCAGCACGTCGGGCGCCGAATGGCCGAACAGCTTCTCGGCGGCGGGGTTGAACAGCAGGATCTTGCCTTGTTCGTCGGTGCTGATCACGGCATCCGCGATGCACGACAATAGTTCTTCCGCCGAAGGCCCATGGAATTCGGCGTCGGGACCGTTGGATTGGATGCTTCGCATGCGACGCCCCCTTCGGGTTCGCTAAAGCAAAGCTTGCCCTCCGCACGCTAACATCTCCGACAGTATTGCACCATCTGGTTGAGGGCGCAGCGACAGTCCGGTTCAGCACGGGAGAGCGGCAGCGCGCTCGACCGGGACCAAAAACGACCGCTTTCCGCCCCTGGCGCACCGTCAGCGCGTCGGCTTTCGACCTGGACTCTAACGCCTGGGGGGCGCCGTCGAGTCCCGCACGACCAGCGACGGGTCGACCTCGGGCTGGACCAGGGTGGCGGGATCCAGACCGCGGCTGCGCGCCGTCAGTTTCTCGGCCGCCATCCGGCCCATGTCGCGGATCGGCAGGCGGATGGTGGTCAGGTTGGGCCAGACGCGCGAGGCCATGGGCAGGTCGTCGAAACCGACGATGGACAGGTCTTCCGGCACCCGCAGCCCGGCGTCGCGGGCGGCCTTCATCACGCCGATGGCCATTTCGTCATTGCCGGCGAAGATGGCCGTGGGCCGTTGCGGCAGCGCCAGCAATTCCGTCGCCGCCTCCACGCCGGATTCGAACGTATAGGCCGCGCGCCGCACATAGGCGGGGTCCAGCGTCACGCCGTGTTCGGCCAGGCCCTCGGCGAACCCCCGGCCCCTCTCGTGCGACGAACGGAAGGTGTCAGGGCCGGAGATGAAGGCGATCCGGCGGTGGCCCAGCTCGGCCAGATGCCGCGCCGCCCGCGCGCCGCCGCGGCTGTCGTGGGTCACGACCATGCAGGCGGGCTCGTCCAGCGAGACCGAGGCGATGCGGACATAGGGGCAGTCGGCATCACGCAGGATGGCGACCACGCGCTCGTCTTCCGACACCGAAGGCGGCATCACCACGCCGAACAGCTTCTGCCGCACGATGAAAGCGCGCACCTCGTTCAGGAAGGTTTCGGAGCCGCGGTTGCACGGGTGGACCACCAGCTCCAGGCCGGAGCCGCGAACGGCATCCAGCACGCCCTGCTGCATGTTCACGACATAGTTCGGACTGGGGTTGTCGTAGATCATCCCGACCAGGAACGAGCGCCGGAACGCCAGGCCGCGCGCCTGGGGATCGGGGCTGTAGCCATGCTCGGCGATGATCGCCTCGACCCGTTTGCGGGTGTCGTCCTTGACGAAGGGCGAGTTGTTGATGACCCGCGAGACGGTCTTCTTCGACACCTCGGCCAGCCGGGCGATGTCGTTGATGGTGGCGGGCTTGCCGGACGGGCGTTTCGCTTCACTCACGCGGGAGGTCTTTCCTGATCCTGCGTTGTGTCTAGCCCGCTATGCCATCGGTGTCAGCGCCGTTCACGTGCCGCGCCGCACGGCGGGACGGTCCAGCACCTCGTCGCGCAGCGGGGTCATGAAGCGCAGATCCCAGTCGTCGGGGTTGAACGGCTTGCGCGTCGCCTCGACCACCGGGGGATAGCCGCCGACCTCACGCTCGTTGTCGATGATCTCGCCGCGCCCCTCGGCCACCTCGGCGATCAGAAGCACGTCGCGCATGTCGCGGTCCCACGGCCGGGCCCCGACGTTGGACAGAACGGCGCGCTGCACCTCGACGGCCGGGATGGGGGTCAGCCCCTCCCACCAGACCGGCGGACGGCGCACCTCGACGATCCGGGCCGGAGAGGTGGTGTAGCGGCCGAACATCCGGATGGGGTCGCCGACCTGGTCGACGGCGATATTGTCCCGGCCATAGTATTCCACGTCGCCGGCGCCGCCGATCATCATGAAGGCCAGACGGTCCGTCGGCGTTGACGGCCCGGCGCGCAGGACGTTGCCGACCACCGTCATCCTGCCGACCTCGAACGGGACTTCGCCCCATTCCTCGGGCGCGAGATTGTAGTGGATGGCGCGCGGGCCGGGATCGTAGATCAGGTTGTTGGCGATGATCCCGTGCACCCCGCCCTTGAACAGCGGGCTGCGCTCATAGTTGTGAGCATACAGATTGCCGACGATCAGCAGGCCGGTGACGTTGTCGTGGATCAGCGACCCCTTGGAATGCTCGCCCTTGGAATGGGTCGAATAGGCCAGGCTCTCGCCGTTCAGATTGTTGGAGAAGGTGATGTTGTGGCTGGTGCCCTGGCGCCATTCCGCCGGCGTCGATCCGGTGAAGCGCGGGCCCGAGGCCGACAGGTTCTCGTCCGTCGCCCAGGTCAGGCTGCAGTGGTCGATGATGACGTTGTACGCGCCGATGGTGGAGATGCCGTCCTCGTCCCAGCCGCTCATCCACTCGCCGCCGGCCGAACCGGGGCGAATGCGAAGGTGCTGGACCACCACGTCATGGGCGGTGACGTCCATGCCGCCGCGGATCAGGGTGATCCCCGGCGAGGGCGCCGTCTGGCCGGCGATGGTGATGAAGGGATTCTGCAGCTTCAGGGTCTTCTTGCCCAGGTCGATGACTCCACCGACCTCGAAGACCACGATGCGGGGGCCCTCGGCCTCGATCGCGGCGCGCAGGGAGCCCGGGCCCTCGCTGTCCAGATTGGTGACGCGGAGAATCTGTCCGCCGCGCCCGCCCGGCGTCGCCGCGGCCCAGCCCAGGGCGCCGGGGAAGGCAGGCAGGGCCGACGACGCGGCGCCGGCGTCCGTCGGGGTTTGAGCCTGGGCCATGCCCAGCGGCAGGACCAGCGCCGCCAGCAGGACGGCGAGGGGCGCGACGAGGCGCGCGGGCTGCGAGAACCGGGTCATGTTTCCATCCTGTCGACAGTCGCTGTGGCCGCGACCTTGAGATATAGCGCCGCCGCGGGAGCGTCGCCGGATTCAAATTGACACCGGTTTCCGTACTGCGCAATGTCGTTGTGAAACGGGAGGCGGCGTGAGCCACGCATACGACAAGACCAACACCTCGCCGATCGCGCGCGCCTTCGTAGAGGCGCGCCGCGCGGGCCGGGCCCTGTCGCCCTATCCGGGCCCGCCGCCCCTCACCCTGGCCGAGGCCTATGACATCCAGGACGAGGCGATCGCCCTCTGGCCGGACCGGATCGCGGGCTGGAAACTGGGGCGGATCAGGGAGCCGCTGGATCAGCAATACGGCGCGGGCCGGCTGGCGGGGCCGATCTTCTCCCGCAATGTCTGGCAGGCGGGCGCGGAGCCGACCCGGTTCCCCGTCATCGACGGCGGCTTCGCCGCGGTCGAGGCTGAATACGTCATCCAGCTGGGCGCCGCGGCGCCGGACCGCGGCGACTGGACGGCCGCCTCGGTCATCCCCCTGATCGACCAGGTCTTCTCCGGGGTGGAGATCGCCGGCAGCCCCTATCCGGGCATCAACGAGTCAGGCCCGGCGGTGACGGCCTCCGACTTCGGCAACAACGCCGGCCTGATCCTGGGAGACGAGATTCCCGACTGGCGGAATCGCCTCACGGACCTGACCTGCACGGTCTCGATCGATGACCGGACCGTCGGCAGCGGCGGGGCCGTCGACATCCCCGGCGGGCCGATGGACTCCCTGGCCTTCCTGCTGAACCTGTTGCACAGGCGCGGCCGTCGGCTGGAGGCGGGGCAGCTCATCTCCACCGGCGCGGCGACCGGCGTGCACGAGATCCATATCGGCCAGTCCGCCGTCGCCGATTTCGGCCCCGACGGCTGGATCGCCTGCCAGGCCGTCGCCGCCGCCACGGCGTGACCCCGACCGGCGCGACCTGAGGCGGGGCGCGAAGTTGTCGTTGGACGGACGGCGCCGCGACCGGCTATCTGCATAAATCCATCCCCTCCCCTGCCGGGCCAACCGCCGGAGCGACCTCATGAGCGCGCCCTCGATCTCCGCTCGCGACGGCTGGCGCTTCTGGATCGACCGCGGCGGCACCTTCACCGACATCGTCGCCCGGGCCCCCGACGGGCGACTGGAGACGCGCAAGCTGCTGTCCGACAATCCGGAACAGTACGCCGACGCGGCGGTGGAAGGGGTGCGCCGCATCCTGAACGCCGCGCCGGGCCCCCTGCCCGAAGGCCGCGTCGACGCCATCCGCATGGGGACGACCGTGGCGACCAACGCCCTGCTGGAACGCAAGGGCGAGCCGGTTTTGCTGGCCATCACGCGAGGCTTCGGCGACGCCCTGCGCATCGGCTGGCAGAGCCGTCCCGACATCTTCGCCCGTCACATCATCCTGAACGAACAGCTGTACGACCGCGTCGTCGAGATCGGCGAACGCGTCCGCGCCGACGGAACAGTCGAACAGCCGCTGGACGAGGCCCGGGCCCGCGCCGATCTGACGGCGGCCCATGCGGCGGGCCTGCGCGCCGTGGCCATCGTGCTGATGCACGGCTGGCGTTTCACCGACCATGAAGCGCGGCTGGCGGAGATCGCCCGCGAGGCCGGCTTCGAACAGGTCTCGGTCAGCCATGAGGTCGGAGCCCTGATCAAGCTGATCGGGCGCGGCGACACCACCGTGGCCGACGCCTATCTGTCGCCGATCCTGCGCGCCTATGTCGACCGGGTGGGCGCCGATCTGGGCGAGGCCACGCCGCTGCTGTTCATGCAATCCAGCGGGGGTCTGACGGCGGCCGGCGCCTTCCGGGGCAAGGACGCCATCCTGTCGGGCCCGGCGGGTGGCGTGGTCGGCATGGCCGGGACCGCGCGGGCGGCGGGCTTCGAGCGGGTCATCGGCTTTGACATGGGCGGCACCTCGACGGACGTGTCGCATTTCGCCGGCGACTATGAGCGGACCTCGGACGCCGTGGTGGCGGGGGTCCGGCTGCGCGCGCCCATGCTGAGCATCCATACGGTGGCGGCGGGCGGCGGCTCGATCTGCCGCTTCGACGGCTCGCGCCTGAGGGTCGGGCCGGAATCGGCGGGCGCCGTGCCCGGTCCGGCCGCCTACCGGCGCGGCGGCCCCCTGACCGTCACCGACTGCAACGTCATGCTGGGCAAGCTGCGGCCCGACCAGTTCCCCGCCGTCTTCGGCCCCGAGGGCGACCAGCCGCTGGACGCCGACGCCGTGCGGAAGAAGTTCGACGCGCTCGCGGCCGAGGTCGCCGACGCCACGGGCCGCGCGACGACGCCGGAAGCCCTGGCCGAAGGCTTCGTCACCATCGCCGTCCAGAACATGGCCGAGGCGATCAAGTCGGTCTCGATCCAGCGCGGCTATGACGTCACCCGCTACGTCCTGAACTGCTTCGGCGGCGCCGGGGGGCAGCACGCCTGTCTGGTGGCCGACGCCCTCGGCATGACGCGGGTCATGCTGCATCCCTTCGCCGGCGTGCTGTCGGCCTGGGGCATGGGTCTGGCCGATGTGCGAGCCATCCGGCAGGCCACCGTGGCCGCGCCGCTCGACGCCGCCGGCGACACGGCGCTGACGGACCGGGTCGATGCCCTGACCGCCGAGGCGCGCGGCCTGCTGAAGGCCCAGGGATTCGCCGATCGCTCCATCACCGTCCTGGTCCGGGCCGAGATCAAATTCGCCGGCTCGGACACGCCCCTGTCCGTGCCCTTCGGTCCCGCCGACGAGATGCGGGCGGAGTTCGAGGCGCTGCACCGTCAGCGTTTCGGCTTCTTCGCCGAGGACAAGGCGCTGGTCGTCGAGACTCTGGAAGCGGAGGCCGTCGCCGCCTCTGACCAGGCGGCGTCCACGCCCTTCACCGGCGGGAGCGAGGGACCGCCGGCAGCCGTCGCCCACGTCCCCGTGCGGATGACGGGCGCGGATCACGACACGCCGGTCTATCGCCGCGACGCCTTCGGACCCGGCGCCGCCGTGGACGGGCCCGCCGTCATTCTGGAAGACACCGGCACCACGGTCCTCGAGCCAGGCTGGCGCGTCACGGCGGATGATGCGCTGAACCTGCTCCTCGCCCGCGTGACCGCCCTGCCCCCGCGCACCGCCCTGGGCACGGATGCCGATCCGATCATGCTGGAGGTCTTCAACAGCCGGTTCATGGCCGCGGCCGAACAGATGGGCGAGGCGCTGCGGGCCACGGCCTATTCGGTCAACATCAAGGAGCGGCTCGACTTCTCCTGCGCCGTCTTCGACGCCACCGGCGCCCTGATCGCCAATGCGCCGCATATCCCGGTCCATCTCGGCTCGATGGGCGAGAGCATCCGCACCGTGATCCGCTCGCGGGGCGACGCGGCCGACGGCCGGGGCATGAAGCGGGGCGACGTCTATATGCTGAACGCCCCCTACAACGGCGGCACCCACCTGCCCGACATCACCGTCATCATGCCGGTCTTCCTCGAGGCCGACGACGCCCCCGCCTTCTTCGTCGCCGCCCGAGGGCACCATGCGGACGTCGGCGGAACCACGCCCGGATCGATGCCGCCCTCGTCGAGGACGGTCGAGGACGAGGGCGTGCTGATCGACGACTTCCTGCTGATCGACGCCGGACGGTTGAGGGATGCGGAGACCCGCGCCCTGTTCGCCTCGGGCCGCCATCCGTCGCGCAACGTCGGTCAGAACATGGCCGACCTGAAGGCCCAGGTCGCCTCCTGCGCGCGGGGGGCCGACGAGCTGGCGCGCATGGTGACGGAGTTCGGACGCGAGGTGGTCTCCGCCTACATGGGCCATATTCAGGATAACGCCGAAGAAGCCGTCCGGCGCGCCATCGCCGCCCTGAAGCCCGGCGTCTTCGCGGTGGAGATGGACGACGGGGCCGTCATCCGGGTCCGCATCGATGTCGACGCGGAGGCTCGCAGCGCCGTGGTCGACTTCACCGGGACCAGCGACCAGCGGCCGAACAATTTCAACGCGCCCCTGTCGATCACCCGGGCCGCGACGCTCTACGTCTTCCGCACCCTGGTGGACGACGCCATCCCGCTGAACGAGGGCTGCCTCAAGCCGATCCGGCTGATCGTGCCGGAAGGGTCGATGCTCAATCCCCGCTATCCCGCCGCTGTCGTGGCCGGCAACGTCGAGACCAGCCAGGCCGTGGTGGACTGCCTCTATGGCGCCCTGGGCGTGCTGGCGGCCAGCCAGGGGACGATGAACAATTTCACCTTCGGCGACGACGCCCGCCAGTATTACGAGACCATCGCCGGCGGTTCGGGCGCCGGCCCGGGCTTCGACGGCGCCTCGGCGGTGCAGACGCATATGACCAACAGCCGCCTGACCGATCCCGAGGTGCTGGAAACCCGCTTCCCGGTGCTGCTGGAAGAATTCTCGATCCGGCGCGGCTCGGGCGGCGCCGGGGCGAACCGGGGGGGCGACGGAGCGGTGCGGCGCGTGCGTTTCCTCGAGCCCCTGACGGCGGCCATCCTGTCGAACCACCGCAGAACGGCTCCCTTCGGTGTGGCCGGCGGCGAGGACGGCGCCATCGGCGTCAACCGCATCGAACGGGCCGATGGCGCGCGTGAAGCCCTGGGCTCGACCGCCGAGGTTCGCATGGGCGTCGGCGACGTCTTCGTCATCGAGACGCCGGGCGGCGGCGGCTATGGTGCGAAAAAGGCTTCCTGAGCGGCGCGATAGGCGCAACATCCGGCGGGGGAGAGAATCCAATGCTTGTGCTTCTGGGGATCGCGGTCGTCGTGCTGGGCTTCATCGCCCGCATCAATCCGCTGCTGGTCATTCTGCTCGCCGCGATCGTGACGGGGGTTGCGGCAGCGGTGGCGCCCGGCGTCGACGCCCGCGCCCTGGCGCAGGCGGCGGTCGACACCTTGGCGGCCTTCGGAAACGCCTTCAACGACAATCGGTATTTCCACATCACCTGGCTGGTGCTGCCCGTCATCGGCCTGCTGGAGCGGGCCGGCCTGCAGGAGCGGGCCCGGCTGCTGATCGCCCGGGTCAAGGCGGCGACGGCGGGTCGGCTTCTGATCAGCTATCTGCTGGTGCGGCAGGCGACATCGGCCCTGGGCCTGACCTCGCTGGGCGGGCACCCGCAGATGGTCCGGCCGCTGGTGGCGCCGATGGCCGAGGGCGCGGCCGAGGTCCAGGCCGGCGGGATCCTGCCCGACGCCCTGCGTTTCCGCATCCGCGCCATGTCCGCCGCCACCGACAACATCGGCCTGTTCTTCGGCGAGGACATCTTCATCGCCATCGGCTCCATCGTCCTGATGGTCGGCTTCCTCGAACAGGCGGGGATCATCGTCGAGCCCTTGCAGATGTCGGTCTGGGCCATCCCCACGGCCATCGCGGCCTTCGCCGTCCACGGCGCGCGGCTGCTGCTGTTCGATCGCTCGGTGCAGCGTGACATCGCGGCGGCGGCCGAAGCCGGAGCGGCGAAATGATCACCCTCGACCACGCCTATGTGCTGGTGGGGCTGATGTTCGGCGCCTTCGCCGTCCTGACGCTCGGCGACCGGGCCCATCCCACGCGCATCCGCAGCGCCCTCTTCTGGGGCCTGATCGCGGGGTCGATGCTGTTCGGCTCATGGCTGGGCGGACTGGGCAACGGCGTGCTGGTTCTGACCCTCGTGGCCGTCGGCGGGCTGAAGAAGCTGGGCGTCGGCCATCCGCCCACGACCACCCTGGAACAGCGCCGCGAGGGAGCCCTGCTTCGCGGCAACGCCCTGTTCATTCCGGCCCTGATCGTGCCCCTGGTCGCGGTGGGCGGCACCCTGGCGGCCAAGCATACCGGCGCGGGGGCCTGGCTGCTGTCCCCGACCCAGACGACCCTGATCGCCCTGGGCCTCGGCTGCGTCATCGCCCTGTTCGCCGCCATCGCCTGGCTGCGGCCGCCGGTGATGGCGCCGGTGCAGGAAGGCCGGCGGCTGATGGATTCCATCGGCTGGGCCGCCCTTCTGCCGCAGATGCTGGCCTCGCTGGGCGCGGTGTTTCTGGCGTCGGATGTCGGCGGCGTGGTCGGACAGCTGGTCAGCCAGGCGGTGCCCCTGACCTCGCCCCTCCTGGCCGTCGTGGTCTATTGCCTCGGCATGGCGCTGTTCACCGTCATCATGGGCAACGCCTTCGCCGCCTTCCCGGTGATGACCGCCGCGATCGGCCTGCCGTTCGTGGTCGTGCAGTTCGGCGGCAACCCCGCCATCGTCTGCGCCATCGGCATGCTGGCCGGATTCTGCGGGACGCTGATGACGCCCATGGCGGCCAATTTCAATGTGGTCCCGGCCAATCTGCTGGAGCTGCCGGATCGGGATTCGGCGCTGAACGGGGTCATCCGCGCCCAGATTCCGACCGCCCTGATCCTGCTGGGGATCAATATGGCGCTGATGTACGCCCTTGCTTTCAGGTTCTGAGATGACGCACAGCCTCGACGCCGCCACGGCCTCCCGTTTCGCCTCGGCGGCGCTGGGCCATGTCGCCCGGGAATATCCGAACAAGATGGACCACGTCCTGTCCGGGCCGGAGGATGTACAGGGGCCGCGCGCCCTGCACCCGATCTTCTTCGGCAGCTTCGACTGGCATTCCTGCGTCCACGGCTGGTGGACCCTGTTCACCTTGGCGCGGCTCTATCCAGACATGCCTGAGGCCGGGCGGATCCGGACGCTGGCCGACGACCTGTTCACGCCGGAGAATGTCGCCGCCGAGACCGCCTATCTGGACCGCCCGGGAAGCCGCGGCTTCGAGCGCCCCTATGGCTGGGCCTGGCTGCTGATGCTGGCGGCGGAGCTGGAGCGGCACGGGGACGGGCGGGCCGATACCCTGCGGCCCCTGGTGCTGGCCTTCGCCCGGCGGTTCACCGACTTCCTGCCGCTCGCCGACTACCCGGTGCGGGTCGGGACCCACTACAACACCGCCTTCGCCCTGCGGCTGACGCTCGACTACGCCGAGGGCGCCGGCGACGCCTCACTCGTCGCGCTGTGCCGGGATCGCACCCTGCGCTGGCATTCGGGCGACCGTGACTGTCAGGCCTGGGAGCCTTCGCAGGACGAATTCCTGTCGCCCGCCCTGATGGAGGCCGTGCTGATGCGGCGGGTGATGACGCCTGACGTCTTCGCGGAGTGGTTCGACGCCTTCCTGCCCCGGCTGGAGCAGGGCGAGCCCGCGACCCTGTTCCAGCCCGTCGGCGTCAGCGACCGGTCCGACGGCAAGATCGCCCATCTCGACGGGCTGAACCTGAGCCGGGCGTGGTGCTGGCGCGAGATCGCCTCGGCGCTGGACACCGGCGATCCCCGCCGCCCCATCGTTCTGGAAGCCGCGCGGGCGCATCTGGACGCCGCCCTGCCCCACGTCACCGGCGACTATATGGGCGAGCACTGGCTGGCCAGTTTCGCCCTGCTGGCCCTGCTGGCCGACGGTTAGAGAGGCCCGTTGAAGGGAACCGCCCGCGTCACGGCTCAGCGCCCGGACAGGGCGTCCTCCGCCAGGGCGATGGCGCCCAGGGGACCGGCGCGATCGCCCAGCCCCGGGGCCACGACGAAGGCCTCGATCCCCTCGACGATCGCGGGCGCCGCGCCATAGCCGTTCAGGCTGTGAACGAGCGCGGTCCGCAGCCGGGGAAGCAGGAAGGGTTGACCGCCGACCACCCCGCCCCCGATCAGGATCCGCTGCGGCGCCGTCGTCAGCACCAGATTGTGCAACAGGGCCGCCAGGGCGTGGACCACTTCGTTCCAGGCGGGATGGGAAGGCTCAAGCCGATCCCCCGGTTCACCCGCGCGAGCCTGGATCGCCGGACCCGAGGCCAGCCCCTCGACGCAATCCCCATGGTACGGACAGACGCCCGGCCAAGTCTCGCCGGCCAGGCGCGGGATGCGCAAATGCCCGGCCTCGGAATGTCCCAGACCGCGGACGGTGCGGCCTCGCACCACCGATCCGACGCCGACGCCCGTGCCCACGGTGACATAGGCGTAGCTGTCGAGACCGCGGGCCCCGCCCCACCGTCCCTCGGCGAGCGCCGCACCGTTGACGTCCGTGTCGAACCCGATCGGCGCGCCGAACCCGCGCAGCGGCGCCGGAACGTCGGCGCCGGTCCAGCCGGCCTTGGAGGTGTTGACGATACAGCCGTAACGGGGGGCGTCGGGATCGAGCTCCAGCGGGCCGAAACTGGCGACGCCGATGGCGGCGAACGCCTCCCGCTCATGCCAGCGCGCCAGCACGGCCTGGATGGCGGCGAGCGTTTCTTCCGGCGTGGTCGTCCCGATCCGGACTTCCTCGCGAATGTCGTCGGGCCCCGAGGCCAGCAGGCAGACGCATTTGGTCCCGCCCAGTTCGACTCCGGCCAGCAGGGGTCTCCGGTCTGACATCAGCCTCTTCCCGCGGCGTTCGGCATGGACTCAATCCATCGCCTGTCGCGGGACAACGCACAAGGTTCGCCAGGAACAGACGACGGCCCCCGCCCTTGCGGACGGGGACCTCGCACTGATGCTTACCAGCTGACCTTGAGCTTCACGCCGACCTGGTTGTCCTGCAGGCGTTCGCTGAACAGGCCGCGGTATCCGGCGGAGACGGTGACGCCATCGCCGGCGCCGACTTCCAGGCCGAACTCGGCGAGCCCGGCCAGCGGCGGGGTTTCAGCGCCCTCGACGATGAAGGTTCCGAAGCCCGTGGGCGCTCCGGAGAAGCGCATGTCGCCGGTCGCCTGACGGTCGCCCGCCGTGGCCATGACGCCTGCTCCGGCATAGATCCGGTAGCCTTGGCCGTTGACGCGATAGTCCTGCGTTCCGCGGGCGCTGAGCTGCAGCGACTGCCAGTCCCGCTCCATCCCCGAGGCCACCAGCGACAGGCCGCCGGCGCCGGTTTCGGTATAGCCGTCGACCGAGGCGTTGGACGCCGTACCGATGGCGCCGAGGGCGATCATGGTGTTGTCCGACACCTGGAAGCGGCGCGCCACGCTGGCCGAGAGCGACTGGCCCTCGACGTGGGTGTTGCCGATGGCCTGACCGCTGAAGGCGCCGATCGTGATGCCGCGACGGGTGTCCAGATCGCCGCCGTAGAAGGAGGCCGTCAGGTCCGCCGCCCAGGTTCCGTCATCGAAGGCGGCATAGCCCGCGGCATGCGACAGATCGCTTTCGTAGTGACCCTGACGCGAGGCGACGTCGCCTTCCAGACGGGTGACCCCGCCGGCCGCGCCCACGCTCATGGAGCCGTTGCGGACGCCATAGCCGCCGGCGAAGCCGTTCAGGCTGCTCTCGACCGTGGCCTGGCCCGGCTTGCCGTCCAGCGTCTGGTCGCCGGCGTAGGCCGAGACCCAGCCGCCCGCGCCGCGTCCCGTCGAAGCCGACGGATCGAAGGCGCCCAGCACGTCGCCGAGACGGTCGGCGCTGGTCTCGCGGCCGCCGGTGAAGCTCAGCCGGTCGACGAAGTTCAGCGCCTCGCCGCCGTCGTCCAGGCCGCTCAGCCCGCCGTCGCGCACCGCGGTCAGGAAGCTGTCGTTGGCGCTGAACAGCGAGGTGGTGACGTCCGCCAGCGGTTCACCGCTGATGCTGTCGAAGGCCGCGGCCTGGTCGGCGGGGCTGAGGCCGGCGATCAGGGCCAGGATGGCGGCCCAGTCGTCCGCCGCCGCCAGCTGGCCGCCCGACAGGGCCTGGCCGACCGAGCGCTGGTTGCCGGTGCCGGTCTCGCCCGGGTCGAAATTGGTCAGCTCGCGCAGTTCCAGCACCGCCGCGTTCGGGCTCAGGTCGTAGCGGACCCGCCAGAACAGGTTCTCCGGACCCGCCGCGGTGAAGCTTCCGCCGTTGGCGAAGGTCCCCACCAGATTGTTGGCCTGCAGGAACAGATAGCGGGTCGAGAAGTCGAAGTCCGTCGCCGCCGATCCCTGGAAGGTCGGCCTCAGAAGACCGCCTGTGAGGGTCGCCGCGCCGTTGATGCGCAGCTGGTCGATCCGGGCGCCGCCCGACTTGCCCAGCACGTCGATGGCCAGGGCGCCGCCGTTCAGCGTCAGGCCGCCGGCGATGAAGCCGCCGACCCCGTCCTGGACGCCGGCCAGGCCGGGCGACAGGATCGCGCCGTTGGAGGCCCTCAGGGCCCCGCCGATCGTGCCCGCCCCGGTCACGCTGCCGCCCGAGGCCGACAGGCCGCCGGTGGTCGCGCCGAGGAAGCGCAGCTCGCCGCCGGTGTTGCTGATCGAGGCGACGGTGTGATCGCCCATAAGGGTGAACAGGCCGCCGGTGTGGACCAGCGAGCCCGCGCCCGACAGACGTCCGCCGAAGCCGGACTCGACCCCGCCGAAGGTCAGGCTGCCCGCGCCGACGTTGACGTCGCCGGTTCCGTACAGGGCGCCGATGCGCTCGTTGAAGCCGTTGAGGGCGAAGGTCGCGCCCGTGGCCACCGAGACCGTGGCCGTATCCGACAGGCGCCCGGAGGCGCCGAGCCGCAGCGTGCCGGCGTTGAGCGAGATCTGCTCCGCCGCCGCCGTCCCGGTCAGGGTCGAAACCCCGCCCAGGTTGAACAGGGCTCCGGCGCCCAGGTTGGCGTTCACCGTCGCGCCGTTCAGCTGGTACTGGCCCGCCGTCAGCGTGCCCGTCCCCGCCAGCGTCCCGTTCAGCAGCGCCAGACCGACCGTGTCGTCAAAGGCGCCGAGGTCCAGGGTCGAACCCGAAGCCACAGAGACCGTGGCCGTATCGGCGAGACGGTCGGAGGCGCCCAGGCTCAACGTCCCGGCCTGCACGATCACATTGGCCGCGCCGCTGGTCCCGCTCAGCGTCGAGACGCCGCCGACATTGAACAGGTTCCCGGCGCCGAGGTTGGCGTTCACCGTCGCGCCGTTCAGGTCGTACTCGCCGGCCGTCAGCGTGCCCGCGCCCGCCAGCGTCCCGTTCAGCAACGCCAGACCGACCGTGTCGTCAAAGGCGCCGAGGTCCAGGGTCGAACCCGAGGCCACCGAGACCGTGGCGTTGTCCGCCAGACGGTTCGAGGCGCCGAGGCTCAGCGTGCCGGCCTGCACGATCACATTGCCCGCGCCGCTCGTCCCGTTGAGCGTCGAGGCGCCGCC
>Ga0265296_1000163_pt1 | contig 127700 bp, 126 predicted proteins | sample MunlanPumphouse1_FD_189073 | JGI IMG/M metagenome (GOLD analysis project Ga0265296, IMG submission 189073) | Groundwater microbial communities from a municipal landfill in Southern Ontario, Canada - Pumphouse #1 | ecosystem: Environmental > Aquatic > Deep subsurface > Groundwater | place...
TGAGTCAAAACGCTCGATCCATCGATCAGCTACTTCTCGCTTTATTGCTTCTCCGGCGTTCTAAACAGATTCTTTTTAGCAATTATGAAGTGATGATTCTCTCTTGAACCGGATTCAACCGCGTAAGCCCTACCGGTACATGATTCTCCAGAACAAGATACAAGGATCGCCAGTAATCCGCTGTCGATTCGAACGCTACCGATTCACAGTGCTCCGATTCAATCCAGTTGCGTAATTCAAGAAGTGATTCTGTTTTCTGTGATATTCTCCTCGTCTCACTCTTTCCTTCACGGTCGAGAATCGTTGCGACAAGAAATTTTTTGTGAACATCTATCCCACAAACTTTTCGTCTCTCTGTTGACATACTGATCCTGTGGGCAGCTAACTCCTGTACAACGGCAATTTCCCATTCGCGTTTTAGGACGCATTCGGGTGTACGGGAGGGACTACTTTCTACAACAGGATTTTGATCCTAAAATCCTCTCAGTCTTGGCTGCCCACAAGAAGGGATTTTATTTTACACAATTTTCATGCTTCGGGTGTGAACTCCCGTTCATGTGCGTTTCTACAATTTCTCATAGGGAAGGTTTTTTACAGAGCAAACAATTCCTCTTTCTGGAAAAATCTCAAGATCTGGAACTAAACCTATTTTAAACAGATATTCTCTTCAGAAAACCGAGCATTAGCGTGAGGCGCTAAAAAATCCCGAACATCAGAATAAATTTTCAGACCGAAAAATACTCGTACCCATCGATCCTTTATAAACAATAAACCACATAATGCTATACAAAACACGCCATTGATTCCGCAAATGCAAAAACCATAATAAACAAAAGATAAGGATGTATACCGATGGACGAGGGGAATATCCAGCAGGAAATTAATAAATATAAAAAATTCAAGAAAGTGGACGGCGCCACCTATCGGAAAGTAAACCACTTTTTACGGAAACGTACGTACATCACGGCACGAGAATGGGCACTTGCACGTTTATGCACGGACTTCCGGACATCCGGTGGGGCAGAGATGACCTTTATTGGCAAACATCTTCCTGAGCTTGTCCCATTTATGGAGGAAACCTATACCCCTCAGGCAGTAAACCAGGCCCGGACATCCTTTAAGAAAAAAGTGAGAAAAGCAAGTGCAACCTTTTTTTATGGCGCAATGTGCGGTTTTTTCACAACCGATGAACTTGACGATCTGCTGTTTGAAGCCAGCGAAGTTGCACGATTTCTCTTAGAAGTAGAGGGAACTACTCTGGATATCGATGACGAGATCGATATAGAAGATCGTATCACCACAGTAATGCGAAGTGTTGGGGAGGCTGCAAAAACCATTCTCAAGACACGGGGGGAGGATAATAACGTCTCGGCATCCGTAGTTATAACAGAGTTTCCCCATACAATAACCCGTTTGCCGGATCCAATGGATATCGGGCATCCAGATCCCACACAAAGGAACAATCAATCATCACTGCAATTGCCTGATGATAATGAATATTGTAAACTAAATCTTACAAATGAGTCTGCGATAGTACAGGATACACAAACAGATCAACAGAACAATAATCCCAACAAAAAAAGTGATGGGGGGACAGATCCATTATGAAAATTATCCAGGTTGTTGGCCGTTCAAATTCCGGTAAAACAACGTTTATCAAAAATCTGATTCCAGAACTCAGAAAACTCGGTACCGTTTCCGTAATAAAACATCTGGGAGATCATGATTTCTATCTTGAAGAGGGAAAAGACACAACCGGTTTTTTTGAGGCAGGTGCTGATATTTCAGTAGGTATCGATTCAAAAAAAACAGTCATTGCGCTGCGAAACACTGCACTGGAAAACACGTTACAGCTGCTGGAATACCAGGGAATGGATTATACGGTAATTGAAGGGTTCAAACAATATCCTTTCCCAAAAATCGTGATCGGCAATCTTGAGATTGAGAAATGCGTTCTCAGCAATCCCACCATCCACCAAGTTGTAGCCAATCTTGATCTTTTTGAAAACTTTCATGCATAAAGCACCATTGGGGAATTATCCATGACATCAATAAAAATGCAGAAACAGCTTTTCGGAACGAACGGTGTTAGAGGAGTCACAGGCAAGGAAATTACACCGGACCTCATGAACACTATAGGTCAGGCCCTCGGATCTATGAGGAAAGGGCAAATTGCCATAGGCAGGGATACACGGACCTCGGGGGAATCCCTCATCACAGCCATAAAAGCCGGCCTCCTCGCCATGGGATGCGACGTCATCGATTGCGGGATTCTTCCAACACCAGCACTCCAGTACCTTGTCAAAGAACACTTCGATGGGGGAGCTATGATCACTGCATCCCATAACCCCCCTGAGTATAACGGGGTTAAGATTATCGAGCCGGATGGAACCGAGATGGGGGATGAGGAAACAATCAAACTAGAAACACTGATTTTCAGCCGTTCTTTTCCATCCGTAAACTGGGAGGAGGCGGGCCAAGAAGCGAACGCACCCCACCTTATTCAGGAGTATTGCTCATCAATTTCAGGGTATTTCCCGGGTAACCCGGGAAAAGGAATGACCGTTGTGGCAGACCCCGGTTCCGGCCCGGCCTGTCTTACAACCCCCACGATCCTTACTGCACTGGGATGTACGGTTTTAACAATAAATGGCAAACTTGACGGAACCTTTCCCGGACGGCTCCCTGAGCCTTCAATTGAAGGGCTGATACCCTTATCCGAACTGGTCCTCAGCAGCGGAGCTGCATTTGGGGTAGCTCATGACGGGGATGCGGATCGGGCTGTATTCGTTGATGAAACAGGGAAATTTGTTGAAGAAGACCAGCAATTCGCCCTGATCGCCCAATATATCTGTCGAAAGAATAAGGGTATTGTCGTAACACCGGTCAGCACGGGGCAGATCGTCGAGATGGTAGTAACCGCTGAAGGGAGTTCGATAGTGTACACATCTGTCGGCAGCATCTATGTTGCCCGCACAATGCGTTCGCTGCTTGGGAATGGGGAAAACGTGGTTTTTGGTGGAGAAGGAAATGGTGGCTTGATCTTTCCCAACCACCAGTTTTGCCGGGATGGGGGCATGACGGCAGCAATGATGGTCTCCATCCTCTCTTCAACCGGTAAAAAACTGTCAGAGCTCATCAGTCAACTACCCAAAAGGTATGTCCTCAAGGATAAGATCAGAACCCCAAAGGGAAAAGAGATAATGGAAGCTATCAAGTCCGAATATTCCCAAGAAAAAACGGACCAGACAGATGGATTGAAGATTATCAGGGAAAGTTCATGGATTCTGGTGAGAGTATCAGGAACTGAACCAATAATCCGGATCATAGTTGATGCAGATGATCCAAAAAAAGGTCAGGCATTCCATAACGAAATCAAACAAAAGATACTGATATACGGATAAAAAAAAGATACGACACCCGGCATTTCTCACTAACAGCAACCTGAAATTTTTTTTATTCTATACAAGCCGACACACCTTCTGATCATAGCTGAACATAATATCATCAATGCGACGATATTTCATGAAAATCGCTAAATATTGCCCCGTATGCCTAAAATAAAAAAAATTGAGCCCGATTCTTATCAAAATATTTATTAATAATTTAATCTAATTCACAGTACCCAGTCATCAGAATTCTTTGTGAAAGATATGGTTCAGTCGAGTGAGATTCTTGAAAAACTCCAGCAAGCCCTTCCTAGTGAAATCTGGATGAACATCGAATCAACTATTCCAGATATTTCCTCAATCACTGGAAGGAAATCGCACAAAAATATCCTCATGGAAATAAACAGAATTATCATAGATACTTCGATAAAAAGCAATAACCCGACAATACTAAACATTCTCCCTGATATCTCTGACGATGAAGCCGAGAGTTTGTTCTCCCAAATCGTAAACCATTACATCAGCACAAAAGACACTCTCTGGTTTAAAGCGATTTTTTCGCTCTCAGAAAAAATGGGGAAGAAAAGCAACCAGTCCCGGATTTTTGCCGGGATTTCACGTGACCTCATAAATCATGGGGTATCCCAGCCCAATCCGCAATTCATTCATGACGGACTGGCAGTTCTGCAAGGGATCAGTTTTCGGAAATACCGATCTGAAATAATGATAGACATCATCCCACTTCTCATAGTTTGGGCAATCACAACCCGTGATAACAATTTGATCTACACATCCCTTGAACTGATAGAAGAAATCGGTGACATCTCAAAACGTGCAGTTCTTCATTCGGAACTTGCAAAAGCTCTTGCAACGATTGCCATTATCAATAAAGATCGGGCATCTTTTTTTGACAGTATCAACCAGGCAACAGCAATCCACCAGAAAAACAGAAGGCACGACTGTCTTGTCTTCATCATCGAGAAAGGATCCAAATCAATTTTTGGAAGAGAGATGACCGATGTGCAGCTCTTCATCACCAATTTCCAGAATGTCCCTCATGACGCATATCTTGAAATAATTGGTGCTCTCACAGAGCAGATGCTTGACAGGGTCAAAGATAAGAACCAGATCCTTGAAACACTCAGAATACTCTGTCAAAAAGATCCTTCCGTTACAGAAATCATCATTGTCAATCTTTTGAAGAAGGCCGAGAGGTCGGGAGATCTCTGGTTCCTATCGTCTGCACTGGATTTACAGCAGCATCTGCTTAAACCGGAAGCTTATCCCGTCAGAGAGTTGGTGCGTGCCGGAATATCAGTTGCCAACAATTCAAAGAATATGCAGGTTTTACTCGATCTCGTCCCACTGATCAGTAAAAATGAGGATTCGGCGGTATCATCCCGTATTTACCTGCAATTTTCACAGATAATGCTCATTTCCAATGATTTTATTTCTGCATTGTCGGTATTTGAAAAAATTTGCCGGGCAATGGAGGGCACCCCACTCTATGCTGACACCCTGACGCACCTGATTAAAAAGGGTGTTCTGAATGACAGGGTACCCCAGATGAATGCTTCAGTTCTGACAAGAAACAATCCTAAAATCGTTAATGCTGCAATTATACGGGCAATTGCTGATGTATGCAAGGAAGCCCCCACGGATGAGATTATTAACCACATCCCATCCATAATCGACCTTCTTACTCTTCACCCACGGCGGGATTACATACTACTTGAGAATATCACCATTCTCGTTGAACGAGGTTTTCTCGAGAATCATAATCCAGACATCCTTATCAATCTTGCAAATTCCATTCAGGATCAATCCATCAAAGAACGGGCGATCTCACTCATAGTAATCAAGATTGCCAAGATGGGTGTGCATGGAAGGAACCGGGACATGCTTCAAAGGGCAGTCGGGCTTACCTGTGCAATAGAGGGGCAAAACACCCGTTCAGCAGCATTAAGCAGTATCATCGACGAGGCAGCAATTCTTGCAGCACAGCAGGGAGACCTGGATCTCCTGTTACGCATGAAAGTCTGGAGCTCCGATCTCCTTGAACCGGATCTGGCAACCTATGCCCTGGCAAATATCATTGATGGAATAATAAAATATGCCATCAACCAGCAGTCCGTAGGAGCCCTAGAAGAGGCCACCAGGATTGCAGATGAGATAAATGATCCACCACTAAAAACACAGTTGCTGGAAAAAATTGCCGAAGGATTCGTAAAAATAGGGTGTATTCTTTTACAGGATCCCCTCTACCCGACACGCGAAGGCCGGATCTCTTCGGTTCTTTACCCATTCGAATGCGGGATGGAAATTATTAAAAAGAACTGTAAGTCCCACCAGATTTCTCTCAAAATTGCCTGTTTTATTGATATCATCTTATCCTATTCAGAATCAAGCGAAAATCCTGATTACACCATCATACTGGCATTGTATGCATCCAACATTGCCAATGTGTACGAGCGGGATGCTATGATGGCCCGGATAATCTCCTGCATGCGGGACAACATACCTCACACCGGATCAACAGACCCATACGAGATAATGGCGAATCATCTTTTCAGGAATGATATCGCAAAAACAAATGCCGTGGTATTCAAACTGCTTTATCAGAATATTCAAAAAATTTGTGATCCATTCGTCCGGTTTTCAGGATTGTGTAATCTTGCAGACTGGGCAATAGAACGGGGTGACCGGGAATGCGCACAACAGTTGCTTAACCAGATTCATAACAATCTTGGCATTCTGTCTACCGAATACCAGAAAATACTAATTCTCGCTGATATGGCAACAATCTATTCCATAATCGCTCCAGAAATTGCTTCTGGTTACCTGAACCAGGGTATTGAGCGGTTGGACTTGGCTGAACCGGAAAAATCTTCGGAGGTGAGACGACAGATCGTTTTATCGATTGTTCGGCTTAACTCGGTGGTCCCCGATAATCAATGGAATCGGATTGCTCTGGATATTATCCAGGAGATTACCGATCCCATAGAATACATCAGTTCACTGGTTGCAATCTACACTCTGTTCAGTCATGATAAGGAGCAGTGTAATGAACTCCTGATCATAATGACAAATGCAACAGAAAAAATTCAATCCCCCTATGAAAGAGCATCAACAATTCTGAGCCTGGTCCCGCTCGCCCTCCAGAACGATAACATAGATATTTCATTAGCCCTTCTTGCAATCGCGGAATCACAATCCGAAAAGATCAACATCCAGTATATCGCGGACATCATCCGGGAAAATATGACCCAGATTTATCTTGTACTTTACCAGAAACACAAGGATAAAAAAATTCTTGATCTCGCAGACAGGATAATATTCGCAATTGATAATGACGAAGTCCGAATTCATCATCTCCATCAAATCGGAAAGCGAGAGCCTGTTGACGAGAACACAAGGTATATGAAAATTAAGATGCTTTCGGAAAAAATTGTACGCGATAATTCCTATACCAGTCAGATTACTTCCCTTGAACACCTTGTCCGATCTGTAGCTGACCGGGGCAAGGAATCACTCTTTTTCTGCGATCTTGCTATCTTTTTTAAGAGAGCGGGTGAGGGAAAGCTTGCTCAAAGGATGATTCACGCGGCAATAAAAGAGGCCAGAATTATCCGGCCACTGTCCCGCAGGTCCTATGTTATGTGCGATATCGCATTGAAGATCTATGCATCCGGTAACGATGATACGGCACATGAAATTCTCGATTATGCCATAGATTCCGCAACCAACATCCGTATGGCATCAGTACGCGAGGAAGTATTTGACGAGCTGGGACTTGCGATAAAAATCATGCAGGGGATGTAAGGGTGAAATCCGTTGAGATACTTATTACCGGAAGAGTTCAGAAAGTCGGGTTCCGGGCATGTGTCCGGCGAATTGCAACTGATTTAAACGTGACAGGGACCGTCATGAACCTCTCGGATGGAAGAGTCCAGATCTATGCAACCGGAGAGCTAATGATCCTTGAAAAATTTGTCTCAATGGTCTACGGGTGTCCACGGGCAGTTATCCGGGATGTACATATCGAGGAAATCCCCCTGAAAAATTTTACCGATTTTTCAGTCATTAAAAGTGAGGGCAGAGTCAGTACTGCACTCTGAATTCAGCATTATTTTTCATGGAATTGCAAAAATCAGAGACATGTTCATTGATTTTTTCGGCATTGATTGTTGTATAAAAGAGATCAATCATCTTCCGGATGAGATCGTCTGATAAAATACAACGGCTCACCGTCAGTTCAAAGTCGGCGGGGTTCAGGTCATTTTTTGCAATCTGGAACACAAACCTGTCAACCATTTCTGATTTCATTGGCTCAATAAGATCCTGAACAAGGCTTCCTCTCCCATCATGTAACAGCCCGATATCCGGATCCAGAAACGCACCAATAACAGATACGGAACACGCACCATAGAGCATTGCATATCCAAATGACAGCATCGCATTCACCGGATCAGTATGTGGCCGATCAGTCCGTCTCCGGAATCCCCAGTCGGGGGGGAGATCACGGGCCATGATCTCATAATACATATCGGAGGTCATGCGGTGAAGGCGCCGGATTTCGTCCAGTTTGATTAAGTATACCAGCTCTTCCTGGGCATTTTTCAAGAATTCCAGTTCACCCTCATAAAACAGGTTCGTGTTGTGTCCTTCCTGAACCCGGGTGATCGATAATAATCGTGAACGAATGGAGCCCTCTGCAATGGCGATAGCATACCGGTGACGGGGGATGCTCTGCTGAAGAGTGTGGAGTTCCGTCATGCCATGACCTCCAAACGGCTGGATGACACCCACCGGCGATCCATCTGGATCGAAAAAAGAAATGAACACTCCTTTTTTCACGAGCTGGGAGACCGTTGTCGAATTAATAGTATGTCCCCCAACAATGAGAAGATGGGTAAAACCATCGATAGGATAGGTTTCAGTGGCATTCTTTTTCTGCACTATGAGTTGCTTCTGGGTGGATTTTATGTGGGCGCCGAAACCAGTAACAGGCAGCCATGAATAATTCGTCACTATTAACCCCAAAAAACCGATCCGGTCTATCTATTTACTATCACACTTCGATTGATTAATTCATCGTTTTGAGCGATCAAAAGACATCTTTTTTTACATAGGAATACGGGTATATTTTGACGAAGTTTATTATAAAAAAGTCCATTTCGGTGATTATAAACCGTTTGAGACGTAATTAGTATATTTGTCATGCATTAGCATAACAAGGGTGGCAGATGTACTGGAATGAGAAAATAGAGACCCTGAAGCCTGATGCCTTATCTGCTCTCCAGCTCAAACGGCTGAAAAAAACACTGAGCCTGGCACAGAATCTTGATTTTTACCGCAAACAATTCAAAAATGCAGGTATCCAGAAAACCTCAATAAAAACCCTGGATGATATTACAAAAATCCCCTTCACCAGGAAGCAGGATCTCAGGGACGGGTACCCGTTTGGTTTTTTTGCAGTGCCCCTTAAACAAGTGGTCCGTATCCATACAACCTCCGGAACAACGGGAAAACCTACCGTTGTCGGATATACCCGGAAAGATCTCGATACATGGTCGGACCTGATTGCCCGTAACATGACAATGGTTGGCATAACGGATGAAGACATCTTTCAGAACATGGTAAACTATGGCATGTTCACGGGGGGTCTCGGATTCCACTACGGGGCAGAAAAAATCGGTATGACCGTTATTCCCAGCGCAACGGGCAATACGAAACGCCAGATCGAGATGATAAACGATTTCGGAGTTACAGCAATCCATTGCACACCCAGCTATGCCATGCACCTGTCAGAAGTAGCTGAAGAGATGGGCACATCCCTTGACAGTCTGAAAACGGGAATTTTCGGTGCAGAATCGTGGTCAGAGAGCACCCGGAAAGCCCTGGAAAACCGACTGGGACTCACGGCATATGATTCCTATGGGTTAAGCGAACTTTTCGGCCCAGGGGTGGCATTTGAATGCCCTGAGCGGGACGGCCTCCATATCTGGCATGACAGTTATCTGGTTGAGATCATCGATCCAAAGACCGGAGAACACGTTGCAGACGGGGAACGCGGGGAAATGGTCGTAACTCCCCTGGTAAAAGAGGCAATGCCCCTCCTGCGGTACCGGACCGGGGATATCACGATGCTGATGGAGGACGGTTGCCTGTGCAGGAGAGGGAAAAAGATTGCACGGATTACCGGGAGGAGTGACGATATGCTGGTCATACGGGGAATCAATGTCTTCCCATCGCAGATAGAGCACGTCCTGCTCAGGATTCCGGAAGTAGGTAATCAATTTATGGTATATATCGACAGAATTAATCATCTGGACGAGATGACCGTCGAAGTAGAGATCAACCGTGACTCATTCAGCGGGGAACTGGCAGATCTCACCAGGCTCCAGAAAAAAGTGGTCAAAGAACTCCGTGATACCCTTGAATTACGGACAACAGTAACCCTCGTGGAGCCGGGATCGCTTCCCAGGTTTGAAGGAAAAGCAAAACGAGTTATTGACAGGAGAGAGGCAGAATGACCTATTGGGACCCGCGAATTGAAACGATTCCCATGACCGATCTCAAGAAAAAGCAGTATAAACTACTGAAGAGTCTTGTATACCGGCTGTATAGTTTTTCACCATTTTATCATGACCGCATGAAGGAGCAGAACGTGCATCCCGACGACATACGGGACATTTCTGATGTAAGGAAACTCCCCTTCATGTTCAAACGGGATCTACGAGACAATTACCCTGACAAACTCTTTACTGCCTCGCAGGAAGAACTTGTCAGGTACCACGTATCCTCGGGAACTACGGGGAAACCAACCGTTGTCGGATATACCCAGAACGATATAGATGGCTGGTCAACCTCGCTTGCCCGGGGCCTTACGTCAATAGGTCTTGGCAGGGGAGACATCATTCAGGTAAGCTATGGATACGGACTGTTCACTGGTGGACTCGGGCTTCATTACGGTGCCGAGCGGATCGGGGCTACCGTTTTACCCACCAGCGTTGGGAATACGGAGCGCCAGATCGAGCTTATGCAGGACCTGAAAGCCACAGCCATTGCCTGCACACCGTCATACCTTCTCCATATCGGGGAAGTGGCAGAGAAGATGGGGATCAGCATCAAAAACGACACCTGCCTTAAGGCGGGGATCCTGGGTGCGGAACCCTGGACGGAGAGCATGCGTACCCGGATTGAAGACTGGCTGGGGATCAAGGCATTCGATATTTACGGTACCAGCGAACTTTCCGGCCCGATGTTCACGGAATGTGCCGAACAACAGGGTTTCCACATCTGGTCGGATCTCGCCCTTGTCGAGATCATCGATCCAAAAACAGAGGAGCCACTTGAACCGGGAGAGAAAGGGGAGGTTACCGTGACCATGCTCCAGAAAGAGGCACTCCCCATGATCCGGTACCGCATCGGGGACATCTCCTCCATGGAGGAAGAGGTCTGCGCCTGCGGAAGAACCCACCCAAGAATCCAGCGCATTCAGGGACGGGTAGACGATATGCTGATCATCAGAGGCATCAATGTCTTCCCATCGCAGATAGAACACACACTGATGACCATTCCCGAGGTTGGGCAGCACTTCCAGATTGTAGTTGAGCGCAAAGGTGCCCTTGACGACATGCTGGTACGGGTTGAACTCAACAAGGAATCCTTCAGCGACAAGATCAATGATCTCATGCAGGTACGGCGAAATGTCGAACACCGGCTCAGGAACGCATTGAACGTGAACGCTGAGGTGGAACTGGTTGAACCTGGTTCATTACCACGATTTGAAGGGAAATCAAAAAAAGTCATAGACAAGAGGTCGATGTAAATGGACACACAGAAATTCGTGATTAAACAGATCTCAATCTTCTCTGAAAACCGCCCGGGAAGGCTTGCAGCTATTGCCCATGCTCTCGGGGAGGAGAAGATCAACATCCTGGCATTCAGCATTGCCGAGGCAAACGGTTTTGGCGTAGTCAGGGCACTTGTAGATCATCCGGAGAAAGCTCATGACAAACTCCAGTCATTGGGGTTCAATATCGCATTCACCGAGGTTATCGCAGTTAAAATGAAAGATAAACCCGGCGGGCTTTATGAGGTTGCAAAGATTTTAGGAGACGCCGGAATCAACATTGAGTATTCTTATGCATACTCAGGAAAGGAGGGGGCGGTACTCATCCTCAGGGTTGACCATGTCGAGGATGCAATCAAAAAGATAAAAAATTCCGGGGCCGTCCTTCTGGAAAAGTCAGGGTTTCACGGATAATATTCATCGTTTTTCCCATTTTATCAGTTCCGAAACCTCAGACAACGTACTGCCCCGCCGGATCTCTTCCCGGATCCGTTCCTCAGTCTTCCTGACTTCAAGAGCCCGCCGTGCTACCTCATACGCACGCACTGCAGGAATGACAACCACGCCACTCTCATCACCAATAATCCAGTCCCCGGGGGATACCTGCTGCCCGCAGCACCGGATCTCGGAATTGATCTCGCCAAAACCTTTTGGCTCGCCGGCATTGGGTACCACGGCTTTTGCAAAGAGCGGGAATTTTATTGCCCGGATATCATCCACATCCCGGACTGCACCATCGATGACAACCCCGCTGATCCCCTTGCTCACGCAGCTCAATGTGGCAAGCTCCCCCCACGGGGCTATATGAGTGCACCCATCATTGTTAATGACAATAACATCCTGCTTTTGAGCAAGATCTATCGCTTCAACCGGCTTTGCCCAATCTCCGGCTACCGTCTGAACGGTTACGGCTTTCCCAACCATTTTCACGTTGCCGGATATAGAGATGAGATCCTGCATGGCACCTTTCCGGTGCATTGCGTCGGTAACGTTCGGGGAGGAGACCTGCATCAGAAGAGCACGAATCTCTTCGTCCCGGGAACGCTTTTCCATCTGCAACAGGGAGGGGGCGTCCATCTCCACCCTGATCAACCGTGTAGATTCAGTCACATTCGCGGATCGGACAATCCATCCCCCGACAATGACAATGTCTGCACCACAATGGATAGCCTGTCCGGCGGTTGTTGCATCAATGCCACCCGCTACAGCTAGAGTGACATGGACCTGATCGGACAAAGTTGTCAGAAGATCGATTGATTTCTTCCCGATCATCTGCTGATCGATTCCCACATGGGCACAGATAATGTCGACACCCATCGATTCCAGCTGGCAGGCGCGGGATACAGGATCTGCAACATTGATCAGGTCTGCCATCAACCGTGTCCCGTAGAGACGGGATGCTCGGACCGCTTCTGCAATAACAGAATCGTCAGCATCAGCAAGAATGCAGACGATATTTGCGCCCGCTTTTGCCGCCATCTCAACTTCTATGGCCCCGGTATCAGCAATCTTCATGTCTGCAACAATGACGGAACCCGGAAACTGATCCCGAATAGCCCTTATCGCCGTCATACCCTCGCTCTTGATGAGAGGGGTTCCTGCTTCGATCCAGTCAGCCCCGCCATCAAGAGATTCTTGTGCGATCTGCAAAGCCCGTTTAAGTTCAAGGAGATCCAATGCCACCTGCAGGACCGCTTTTTTCATGATCAGTGATCTGATGTGCCACAGGTTTAATAATTGCGAGTGGGTTTTATGAGATTTTCAGAACTAAAACCTGCTTCCAGTTACCAAGACTTCCAATCTTGAGTGATTATCCAGTAACCCAATCGCAGCTGCATATAGTACTTCATCGGAAGAGCAGACAGACCCATCCACCAGAAACGATAACGTAAGTGATACCGGATAACCGGGAGTCAAACAGGAGGAAGGAGGAGATAGCGCATATACTGAATTATCACCAGGTTTTCTTTGTCAACAAAACACAGGGAATCTGAATGAAGGATAAAAGCATTCAAAAATTATTTTTCCTCGTATTTTTCAGCAAATACGAGTTTATTCATGGGCTTTTTCGGTGTAATCGGGACTTCTGCCGGATATCCTACCGCGACAAGGGACACCAGGGTATATTTTTCCGGAACCGCAAGGAGTTCCCGCACCGGATCTGCATAGGGTTTTTTGTTGCCGGCTACCCAGCAGGAACAGATACCATATGCCTGGAGTGCAAGAATGAGGTTCTCCGTGGCAGCACACGCATCCTCAAGATAATAGGTCTCCTGCGTCTCACCAAAAACCGCAAAACACGCTGCGGAATCTGCAATAAATCTCCCGTTCTCGGCAAGTCCGGCAATTTTTGCAAGGGTTTCTTTCTGTTTTACCACAACAAAGACATAGGGCTGGTGGTTCATTGCAGTCGGGGCATGCACGGCACATTCCAGCGCGTCCTGAATTGCCTTGTCATCAACAGGATCTGATTTGAACTTCCGTACACTATGCCGCGACCTGATTATGGTGGTGACTATGTTCATACACCGGAATAGGGAATAAGGAGAGATAAAAATTGGGGATGAATGAGATCAATTTCTCTTAAAATACACAATTGCACCGATTATGAGGGAGATGCCGGCAAGGGCTGATCCAAAACCGGGGGTTTTCGTTGGTGCGGGAGTGACCGGGACTGAAGTCACGGGACTGGTAGACTCAGCGGTTGGCGGTACGGTCGTCGGCGGTTGCGTGGGTACCGTTGTCTGGAGGGTAGTTTTTATTGTAGGAGGGCTTGTAACCGGAATCGTTGTTGCACGGGTAGTGGGTATTGTTGTGGCAGTGGTTGCCTGTGCGGTTGTCTGCACGTTTCCACCAATAAGGGGATTTTGATCCTGATTCACAAAACTGATTTTCTGGGTAACCGTTTTCCCGGTCTGCTCGTAGTTGTCTTTCATCAGATTCGTATTGCATTCTGCCCAGACCGTGTACGATCCGGGAGCGTAATTTGCACGGTTCCCAGTGTCCCAGATGGGGTTGGTGTATTGCGGAGTTGTTGTGATCGGGATATTAACGATAGACTGGGAGATTCCGCTAGCATCGATCAGGGCATTATAAATCCCGCCACTGGGTGGCTGAACCTTGATAGTCATCGTAGCTGCAGCACCCCGCTGGGATGAGATCTGCGCAAGGTTCGTTTCAATCCTGAAACGGAGCACATCCCCGCTTGGAACCCAGTTATTCATATTCTGGACATCTGCACCCGTGGTGGTATCTTCAACATGAATATTGATCTGTGGATCCGCAACAATAAAGGCAGAACCATCTGAATTTCCCTGACTGTCAAGCCGGTTCCAGGTTCCGGTATAACCGGAGAACTGTGAGGGGCTGACCGCAAACGAATTCAGTTGTGAAGCGACATTGATGGTTTTTGAGGGTGTGGAGCTCCGTACATCAGCACCGGAAGCCCACCATCCGATGCTGGTATCCGGACCCATTGCAGCGGAGATGTCAAGCCCCTGTTCACCAATAAAAACGGTATTTCCCTGGTTGACCGTGATAATTGCTCCTTGGACGGCCCCAATCAAAAATAGGGAGCCGATGAGCAGAAGACTAGAGAACTGGCCACGCTTAATCTGCATAATCATCGTATTTCGTTTCAATATTTATAACTAACAAGTTGTGAAAACTGCCCGCAGGCATTCAGGAACCATTCAGATCAAATGCAGATTTTTGATTGCAATCGAGCTCCGGCAAAAAAATTTCAATCACCCCCTCAGCCCCTGCTTGAAATTTTTCAATCAGCCCTTGACTGATCGGCCGGACGGCTCACGCCGAAAAAAATAATTTGTTGTTGGATAATTATCCTACAAACGGATAATTATCCTATTGTAGGCAGGTTTACTAACACTCTTTGATCGCGATCAAAAAAATTTCAGCGGATCGTGATTGAAAAAAAACCTGTTACGGATTCCGTAGAAGGATCCTGATATGCGTATTGGTTGCCGGATCCGTAAAAAAACGGGATTGCAATCTCACCCCGCTCTGTTATCCGGTACGGTTTCTCCTGCATTGCCACTTCCGGTACCGCTTCCAGAACAAGTCATGCCTCACCGGGGGTCCGCGTAAGTGTCGGGAGTGCCATGTAAGGCCGAAGGTGAGCCGAGCCCCGTACCATTCTCCAAAGGGAGTGTGTCGTACCGGTTTTTTTTCACTGGTACCAAACGCACATAAGAACTAGACAAAGACCGAGGGAATTCTGGCAAGGTCTCTGCAGAGATCAAAAAAATTCAGACCGGGTTCTCAAGGATGATTCTGTTGAAATTTTCAAAGACGCGCTGCCCTTCAAAGGTATGGCTCACTTCAGGATGCCATTGCAGGCCATAGATCCGCTTTTCCGGCCATGCAATGGCTTCCGCATTGCAGATGTCCGAACGGGCAAGGCAGGTGAACGGGGAGGGGATCTGCGAGACTTCATCGGCATGGGATGCCCAGACATTGATCTTCGAAGGATAGCCATTCAGAATGTTGTCAGGCTCACAGATTTCCACCTCAACCGGCCCATACCCGCCGCTGTGTCCCTGGTGGACGTTCCCACCGAATTTCATTGCTATGATGTGGAGCCCGAGACAGATCCCAAGCACCGGAAGACCAAGATCGAGATACTGAGGGCAATTGCCAGCCCGTTCTATCGCAGGGCCCCCGCCGAGAATTATCCCCCTGCACTCCTCCCCGACCTGCTCCGGGGGCATGGTGTTCGGGATCATCGCAGCTTCGATCTCCAGATCCCGAAGAGCCCGGTGGATCAGGTGATTGAATTGCCCATAATTGTTGACAACATAGATGGGTAGCATTATCCTTAAGATTTGTACTGGGGTACTATAAGCCTGTTCAACTGTAGGCACTCACCGATGTGAGAATCTTATTACGGATCTCGTCGGCAGAATGGCCGGTGAGATGAGCAAGACACATGGCCCCGCCAGCCCCCATTCCTTCCTTCACTTCACCAATGCAGTACCGGGCAAGACCCGAATGACCCAGAGCACCAAAATCCGGATCAACATAGATCATTTCAACACCCATTTTGTCGGCAAGAGCCGGAACATTGGCCGAAGGATCATCCCGGACATATGCCGTTGTGACAACCGTGGGAAGGGTGCCCCCCATTGCTTTTATGACCGCACAAACGGCAAGCATCTGGGTCCCGCCGGCAAGGAGAAGGTTGCCGGTATAGCTCTTCACGATTCCCGCCGCAACCGGCATCATCGGATCCCCTGCATACCTGACAATGTCAAGGGGCGTGCTCAGTCCCGCATCCCGGATCCGTTCCAGCGCAACCCGGCAGATCTCCTCCTTCAGTGTAACGGGATTATTTGCAAAACTGCTACTGACGGCTGCATTATAGCCGAGCGAACGCAAAACGCAGAGTGCGGTGGTCGTCCCACCCGGCACACACTCGCCGAGAACCAAAAGATCACTCATATCCGAAAGAATCTCTCCCATCATCACACCCCGGGAGAAAAGATCGCTGGCGCGGGGAACGGCCTCACCGAACCGGGGATCTCCCCCCACGTCGCCATAAACATCAAAACAGGGAACCGTCGGGGGATGACGCAGGCCTGCATTGATGAACAGCGGCCGGATACCGGACAATTCCATCATCGCCCGGGTAATGGATGCCGGCGTCGGACAACCCGTTGGGGTATTTGGCTTCATGGGGAAACTCGTAATGGCACCACGGGTTACCAGTTCGGCATCGAGTACCGGGGTCCACAGAGTTCCTTCAGGAGTAGGCCCTGCCCCGGAGATTCCCGGTACGGTCGAAAGGAGTGTATTCCCAAGGATACCGCAGAAAAGGGGTTTGGTAAATGCAATATCGGGCAGTCGGGATAAGAAACTCATAACTATCCACACATAGATCGCCATTCTTTTACTTTCAAGATATCGGAAAAGGAAAATCCGTAATGATATAATAGTCCGGCCATTCCAACACCTAATCACATGTTTGAGATCGAACAGCGGTTGCGGGCTCAGGGAATTACCATTGATGATATGGTGACAGCAGCCATGGGGCTTTACGTATCCCACGGGATGCCGGAGGAGGAAGCGGCCCTTGAGATCAAGAAAAAGATCAAAAAATTCCTGGATGATCCCAATGTCGCCTCCCTTCTTCTTGGCGCGATTCTCCTTGAGGAGGAACTCTACACGAAACGGAAGGATTCTGAAATAGCCGATGACCCGGTCTTTCTGCTCAGCGACGAGATTATCGGGATGGCAATCGCGGAATGTATCGGCGGGACCTATGCCCGGTTCGAATTCACCCGTTACGACCAGAAGAAGCCCGGGATCCTCGCAAAACTCGGGCCGTTTCTCGACGATGCAGTCGCAGGACTGATTGCCGGGTGCACCTCTCGGCTGTACAGCGAATGCCTATGAAACCGCTCATCTCCCTCATCCAGTTCTCGACGATCCTGCCACTAGGAAAACCACAGGATCTCGAACAGTTTGCCCGCAATTCATACCTGTACCCCATTGCAGGCTATCTCATCGGGGGAATTGTTGCCCTGGTAGTCTTTTTTATCCCGGATCGCACGATTTCAGCTGCGATCGCCATCACCGGTCTTATGTTGCTGACCGGTGCCCACCACTTTGATGGCCTGCTGGATCTTGGCGATGCACTGATGGCGCACGGTGACCGGGAAAAACGTATCCGCGCACTCACCGATATCCACATCGGAGCCGGGGGTGTGGCGCTCGGTATTGCGGTTACGATTCTCCTGTTTGCGGGCCTGCAGGCCTCATCCGCGATTGTCTGGGCCCTCATCATAGGAGAGGTCTGCGCGAAGTTCTCCATGGCATTTCTCACTGCATACGGCGCGCCATTCCGTCAGGGCATCCATAGTTACCTCCACCAGTTTTCCCGGCCATATTATCCGGTTCTTGCAGCTATGCTTTGTATCCCGCTCATTCTTCTTCCGATCTCTCCCCTGAAAGTACTCGGGGCTTTTATACTGATGATCCTGTGTCCAGCGATCCTGCTTCTCGTCTCCAAGCACTTATTCGGAGGAGTCAATGGGGATGTTGTCGGCGCATCCAATGAGATCACACGGGCATGTGTCATTATCGCCATAGCCTTGATCTGATCCCGGTCAGATCATCAGGATCAATATCCAAATCCACCCAAACAACACCAAGGCATTTCTTATCGTTGATGATAAGCGGAGTTTACTGTCGCGCATGGAGCGGCACTCATTTCAGAGCAGATGGATAATCTCCATTAAGATACGTTCCGGGCAGATAGACGAGAATCAAAAAACAGTCAAAAGATTAATAGAGGGTGGTAAATCCCCGATTTTCATCGTCACTGCATTCTATGGCTGAACCGTCACGGATCAGAGTATTGAACATCATTGCTGCATTCATCAGGGTATCGTCGGATGCCTTTCCGCTTCGCATATCGCTAAGTGCCTGGTTCTGCGGGGTCGGGACAGCCCGTTTTCCAACCCATACACCTGAACAGTGTCGGCAGTACGCGCAATGGCTGTAAACCGAGACATCGCCATCGGCACAGGCTACTGTGACGCGTTGTTTCTTTTCATCCCGCTGGAATTCCAGTCTCTTCATACAGAAAAGATATTCTGACATCCGATATGATAATACCGATGTGAGATCTTCACCGGAAAACCGGCCTCCGTCAATCGAAATATTTTAAATAGTTGGGTCTCATATAAGTAATACTCGCATAAATTGACTGTAAGCGGACAGTCTTATTTGGAGGATTACATAAAATGGCAGCATCTGACAAGCCCCACATGAATCTGGCCGTAATCGGCCACATCGACCACGGAAAGTCAACTACCGTCGGACGGATGATGTTCGAGACCGGCGCTGTGCCGGCCCACATCATTGAAGGCTACCGCAAGGAAGCAGAGTCCAAGGGAAAGGCAACGTTCGAATTTGCATGGGTTATGGATAACCTCAAGGAAGAGCGTGAGAGAGGTATCACCATCGATATCGCTCACAAGCGGTTCGATACCGCCAAGTTCTACTTCACGGTCGTAGACTGTCCAGGACACAGAGACTTCGTCAAGAACATGATCACCGGTGCATCCCAGGCGGATGCCGCGATCCTCGTTGTTGCGGCTCCCGACGGCCCGATGGAGCAGACCAAGGAGCACGTATTCCTTGCAAGGACTCTTGGCATCACCCAGATCATCATTGCCATCAACAAGATGGACGCAGTCAAGTATGATGAGAAGCGGTTCAACGAAGTCAAGAAGGATCTCTCCGACCTCATCAAGATGGTTGGGTACAAGCCGGAAGAGACTCCCTTCATCCCCATCAGCTCCCTTCAGGGAGTCAACATCAAGGTTAACAGCCCCGAGACCCCCTGGTACAAAGGCCAGCCACTCATCGCGGCACTCGACACCTTCAAGGAGCCGGCGAAACCAACTGACAAGCCCATGCGCCTGCCAATTCAGGATGTTTACAGCATCAGCGGTATCGGCACTGTGCCAGTCGGCCGTGTTGAAACCGGTATTGTGAAGAAGGGAATGAAGGTATCCTTCATGCCCGCTAACAAGGCAGGGGAAATCAAGTCAATTGAGATGCACCACGAGGAAATCCCCCAGGCAGTTCCTGGTGACAACGTTGGTTTCAACGTCCGTGGTATCGGCAAAGGCGATATCCGCCGTGGCGATGTTATGGGCCCGGCAGAAGCACCACCAACTGTTGCAGATGAATTCACCGCACAGATCGTTGTGCTCCAGCACCCAAGTGCACTGACCGTCGGGTACACGCCGGTCTTCCACTGCCACACAACCCAGACTGCATGCACGTTCGTCGAGCTCAAGAAGAAACTCGACCCCAGATCGGGCCAGACCAAGGAAGAGAACCCAACCTTCCTTAAGTCAGGAGATGCAGCCATCGTCGTCATCAAGCCGACAAAACCGATGGTCATCGAAAACGTCAAGGAGCTCCCGCAGCTCGGCAGATTTGCCGTCCGCGATATGGGTTCAACGATTGCCGCCGGCATGTGTATCGCAGTTCAGCCAAAACAGATGCTATAATTTTTTGGTGTTACCATGCAAAAAGCCAGAATTCGCCTGACAGGGACTGATTTCAACAAAGTAGAGATGGTCTGTGATAGAATCCGTGAGATCGCAGAGCGCACAGGTGTTAATCTGGCCGGCCCGATACCGCTTCCGACCAAACGTCTGGTCGTACCAATCCGCAAGAGTCCAGATGGAGAGGGAACTGCAACGTGGGACCGCTGGCAGCTGCGGGTCCACAAGCGCCTCATCGACATTGATGCCGATGAGCGTGCTCTCCGCCAACTGATGCGTATTCAGGTGCCAAAAGATATCGGCATTGAAATTGTTCTCGAGAGTTGAAGGTGCGGCGTGCAGCAGGCCGCTATTTTTTCTTCAAAAATTAAACAATTATTTACTTTTGAAAGAATTTTTTTCCTGATCCTTCTCGTTACCATTGTAGTACGATTCTGGAACCTCGATCTCAAACTCTTCCATCACGATGAGGCAATCCACTCATGGTTCTCGTATGAGCTCCTGACCAAGGGCACATGGATGTATGATCCAAGTTACCATGGCCCGTTCCTGTATTATATAACAGCCGGGATGTTCTCGGTATTCGGGGACTCCGATCTGGTAGCACGGCTCCTGCCGGCGCTCTTTGGCACCCTGCTCATCCCTCTGGTCTATTGCATCTACAGGCTTGGGTATATCAACAAGAACCAGACACTCGTTGCGGCGATCTTCCTTGCCCTTTCCCCGGACATGGTGTATTTTTCCCGGTTTCTTCGCCATGATATATTCATGCTTTTTTTCACCCTCCTCCTCCTGGTTGCCCTGCTTTATTATTTCGAGCGAGGGCAGACACGGTTTGCGGTTATCGCAGCAATAGCAGCAGCAGGAGGCCTTGCATGTAAAGAAGAGATGCCAGTGATTCTTCTCATCTTTGCATCCTTTTTCCTGTATGCAATCTGGAGAGGGAAATTTATCCTGCCACCCAGATGGAAACGCGACCTTATTCTGTGCCTATTCACCCTTATCGCCATAATGGCAATCCTGTACTCAGGTTTTGGTGTGCACTTAGAAACACTCCAAAGCGGCTGGCTGGAGGCAATAAAACACTGGACCGCTATGCATAACCAGCAGCGCCTGGGAGGTCCATGGTTCTTCTACGTCCCGCTCTTCCTGCTGTATGAATTGCCAATATTTATTCTTGCAGTCATTGGTGTCATCCTGTTCATGGTTACCGGTATTCACCCGTCACCTCCGCTGATGCGGCTGAAAAACTGGATCCTCCTCCGGGACAGCAGACTTACGGTTGCCCAGCTGGCAGGAACCGCGCTTCGTCAGTTGAAAGAAAAGCAGGCGGGATATTCCAAATCTGACGAATTTTTCAGATTCTGTATCTACTGGATGCTCCTATCTATGGCATTTTACGCGTATGTAGGAGAGAAAGTTCCCTGGCTGCTCATCCACCAGCTCCTCCCCATGTGCTTTGTGGCAGTATACAAACTGAACTGGCAGAAAACCGCAGTTGCCATTGTAGGATGTATATTCCTTGTCGTGATGACCTGGCATGTGGCATTCGTCCCGGTAGATATCAACGAGCCAATTGTCCAGGTCCAGAATTCTGAAGACATGCATATGGTAATGCAGCTCATTGATGCATCGGATCACGTCGTGGTCGCATCCAAGGATTACTGGCCGCTTCCTTGGTATTACCGGGGAGATCGGTGGAGTAAAATCTCGTTTTATGGAAATCTGACGGATGAAGATACCCTTACGCAGAATGACCCGGATGTCATTATTCTTCATGATACCGAGAGTTATCCCTCGCTAAAAGGGTACGACAAAGTAACTTACAAACTGAGTTACTGGTTCTCCGTTTATGATAATCAGAACCGGCTGATCGATTACTACCTGCACCGGGACGGGAAAATGGGGAGCATCAATATCGATGTCTTTACCCAAAGGAAAACAGTCTAATTTTTTTGCTAACTACTCGGTCTCTTTTGCAACAGGCTTAACCCAAGGGTGACTTTATACCTGAAGTGAATAACTCTTCAGTCTATTGAAGGGCTGATTCGCAAAATGTTTTTTTATCAGTTCCCTGGCATATCCCGAGGATCATCACAATCTGCAGATGGTTCGCATATCAGGAAAAACGCTCGAAGACCACGATCAGACCCATGGATACGCAGTAAAAAAGAATGGATCGTGAATCCTCATTTATCGCCATTTTCTGGGCATGTTATCGGTGTTATCACATGAACAGTAATCTCCGGGATGATGAGCAGATATTGAAAAACAGAATTACCTTAAATATAGAAAACAGGGGGGAGATGAAATATTTATCCGAGTTCGTCCCAGCGTGAACGTTTCCGGTAAATTATTACTCCCACAACCACCAGAACAACGACAATAATCCCTGCGATTATGAAAACCAAGCCGTCAATCTTGGGGAAAGAGAAACTCCATCCCGAACTGAGCTTTTTCTGGAGAGTAAGCGCATCCGTGTAGGATTCATTACCCTTATCAAATGCTTCCTGAGCCTTTGTCCGGGCCTGATCATAGTTTCCACTGGCTATTTCATCATTCGCAGTTGAGATATAACTGACAGCGACTTCGCGCTTCGTGATGATAGTTGGGAGGCCGGCGTCATTTGCCGTGCTCTGGTTTCCTTTGAACCAGGCGATTACCACATCCACATTATTAATGGGAGTCTGGGCATTTGCCACGTCATATTCAGCCCACGCTTTGTTAAGGGCTTTTTCTCCATCCGTGATGGAGGTCTGAGCGGCAGTAATGTAACTCTGGGCAGTCTCATACTGGCTGGATGTCAGGGCACGAGCTGCGTCAATTTTTGACTTGGCATCATTATACTTGGACTCAGCAGCTGAGGTATCGATACCAAGGGCAGATTTTTCATCGATATGTGAGCGGAAGGTCTGCAGGTCGTTGGAGCGAGCGGATATAGCAGTCGCCACTTCAGCGGTGTTGATGATCGTTGCTTTCTGTTCCCGCATAGTACTTGTAATCAGGGAATTTCCACTGTCGTATTCCCCGATTTTCACAATTGTTTTTTCAGAGGTTTTAGTAACGGCGGGTACAGTTCCCTGAAGAGTGACACGGATCGACTCTTCAACACCGGATTTGTAGGACAACTCAAAACCAGTGATCGTGAGTGTACGCCCACCGGTTGGCTGCCGTGGATTTTCAATACCGTCAAGAAGGATGGTATATGTCCACTGCGGTTTTTCAAGATCTGTTGTCATTTGCAGATCATTTGAAGAAGAAAATGTGGTGCTGCCAGTCGATTGGAGATCAACTTTATATGATACGGTAACCGCCGTACCGGGGGTCAGAGATCCCGCCGGGTCAACCGTTATCGAAGATACCGTGAATGCCGTAACAGCCTGAATACACAATAAAAATGCGACCGTAATTAATATCCATTTATTGAATCCCTTCATCATCATCCTCACTCGAAAAGGGGGTCGATACCCTCTTCAAACATACTGGATTTTTTCTCTTTTGACTTAATAACATCTTCCTTTGTTTCTTTGGCGATATCAAGGAGTTCTTTGATTCGCGGGGCATTTCCTACCGTCGCAAGCATAACAACCGCTGCAATATATTCGCTGTTTACCGGATAATCTCCGCCACGGACTTCAACACCGGCAATATTCTCCTCGACCCAGCTTTTTGCCTTCTCAACACCCTTGCGATCCATCTCTTCGGGGGGCCCGGCAAGGAGAACCAGGGCGCGTTCAGCGGTAGAATAATCACAGGGAAGGGTCAGTCGCCCGAGCATTGCCCTGCGCACAAGGGCAACAATCTTGGCAGACCGGTCCTCCCCCATCAGTGCTTCTTCGTTTGCCTCTTTTTTACCGCCAAACTTGTCTTTCAGACCGCCCAATAGCCCACGCTGTTGTTTTGTCCGCTTACTGATGACTTCGCTGACCGCATACCCCACAGAGGTGATGCCTCCCCCCCGCAGCGTGTTGATGATCTCACTGGAGTCTACCACCATCTCACCAACGGCCATGCCCTTGTTCACTTCCCCGGCACGGAAGAGGACCGCAAAACGCCTCACAACCTCATTGTTAAGGCGCTGAAATGCGGTCTTGACGCTCTCGCCTTCATTTTTCCAGGCACTATTATCGAAAATAAACGTGTTGTCCGCTTCGTTCACAAGGGTTGTCAGGCTGCGGGCGGCATTATAGGAATAGAGCCGTCCTTCTTCAGGAGCAGGAATAATGCCGATGGCGTATACGGGTTCGCGATAAATTCTCTTAAGATGACGGGCAAGAACCGGTGATCCGCCGGATCCTGTTCCACCGCCAAGACCTGCCACAATGACAAACGCATCAACATCATGAGTGCCTCTCATGTCGATAGCACTGATAATGCTGTCAATTTCATCGGCAGTGACCCGGGCACCGGTAACGTTGTCGGTGCCTACACCATGACCTTTCACCATGGTCTGGCCAATGAGAATCCTATCCTTCATCTCGATATTCTTGAGCCCCATCAGATCCGTTCTTGCGGTATTGACGGCAATTCCTCTAAAACTGTTGGTTCCGAGCTTTCTATCCTGCTCGATGAACATATCGACAATTTTGCCGCCAGCCTGGCCAAACCCTATGAAAAATACCCGCATCCGGTTACACCATCCAATAGGCTAACAGTTAATTACTTTATTTTTATTTCTTTTAAGTCCTTTTGCTGATATGACCATTTATTATGACCTTTTATTTCGACAGTGTAAAAACTTTCTTATACCACCTTCGAGGACATGGAAACGCATCTGGACTCTTTGCGGAGCCTTTTTCATTTCGCCACGAAAATACTATAGATCACTTACATGAAGATTGGTATCATCGGTGGGGGATTGACCGGGCTTATCGCAGCCCACGCACTTGTTCAGGAACACGAGGTGGACCTTTACGAGAAACTGCCCTATCTTGGAGGATGTCTTTCTTCGTACAATATGGAGAAATACTGGATCGAGCGGTATTACCATCACTGTTTTTCCGGAGATACTGCCCTGTTCTCCCTTCTGGGAGAATTGAACCTCTCAGGTAAACTCGAGTGGGTGAACGGGACAACCGGCTATTTTGCCCGAAACACCATCTACCCCCTGAACACTCCCGTCCAGATTCTGAAGTATCCCGAGCTTTCCATTACGGATAAAGCCCGCTTAGCCTGGCTGACCCTGACTGCAAAAAAAGCCGATCTCAAAGCCCTTGACCAGGTTCCGGCAGACCAGTATATCATAGAAAACCTCGGCTGGAATATCTACACGTCCTTCTTCGAACCGCTCCTGAAAAGCAAATTCGGGGACCGGAGAAAAGAGGTATCTGCTGCCTGGCTGATGAGCCGTATCGCAATCCGGTCGAATCGCGGTGCGGCAGGAGAGCGACTGGGGTACCTTAACGGGGGGTTCCACCAGATCGTTGCGGCCCTTGAATCCTCCATTGAGGCAAAGGGGGGCAAGGTGCTCAAACAGACGCCGGCCTCAGCCCTTTCGCACACGGAAAACAGTTGGACGATAAATGGTGCACGATACGATGCCGTGATCTCAACAATTCCCCCTCAGGAACTGGCACATATGGGGGGCCCGGCCCTTCCCCAGATCCCATACCAAGGTGCAGCCTGCATGACACTCGCAATGGACCGCGAAGTGACCAAAGGAATATACTGGCTGAATATGAAGGACTCTGCCCCGTACGGAGCTGTGGTCTCCCACACGAATTTTATTCCATTGGAAAGGTACGGTGAACATATTGTATACCTTGCGTCCTATTTCTCCGGCATAGTTCCGCCGCAACTCGATGAGCGGATGATGGCAGACTTCTGTAACCGGTTCGGAGTCAAGACGCAGGAAATCCACTGGCACAGGATGGCAGTAGACCCATGGGCCGGTCCCGTCTATACAACAGGGTATGGATCGCTGATCCCCGCATATGAACAGAGCGGACTCTACATGGCAGGGATGTTTTCAAAAACAAACTACCCGGAACGGAGCATGGAGGGATCCATACGTGCCGGCCTCGACATCGCAGCGTGCATAAAAAAGCGGAATTCCCATGAGTAAGCCTGAAGTAACGGCCATCATTCCCGTATATAATGATCATCACTCACTTGGGGCGGCTATCCCGAGATCCCTTGAAACCCTCGCGAAAATTACGCCGGATTTTGAGATTATTGTTGCAGAAGATGGCAGTACTGACGGAAGTACGGAGTTTGTGCGGGATTACGAGAAACGGGATCCACGGGTCCGTCTGCTCCATCGCGATGAACGGCAGGGGAGGGGAAAAGCGCTCAACCGGGCAATTCGTGAAGCGAACGGATCCATTGTCTGCTACTACGACGTAGACCTCGCAACCGACATGCAGCATCTGGAAGAACTTGTCGGGGCGATCCGAGGAGGATACGATATTGCAACCGGGTCTCGGCTGCTCCCCGACAGTGATATCGTCAGGACCGGGGGGCGCGAGATCGCAAGCCGCTCGTACAACCTGCTGGTCAGAACAATTCTCGGGAGTAAGGTCTTCGATCACCAGTGCGGGTTTAAAGCCTTCAATAAAGAACGCATTCTTCCGGTCCTCCCGACCATCCGCTCAAACCACTGGTTCTGGGACACGGAGATCCTTGTCCGCGGACAGCGCATGGGATTCCGGGTCAGGGAATTCCCTGTTCACTGGAGAGCGGGAAAAGGGACAACCGTCAGGATGAAAGACGTATTTGAGATGGGATCCGCGATCCTGCGGTTATGGTGGCAGATCCATGTATCGAAAGATTAGCGCTATCGTCATCCCAACGGTCATCGCAGTCGGCATCATCGTTTACATGCTCTATAGCGTCCGGGACGAGCTTCTGACAGCAATCCAGCATATCAAACCGGAATACCTGCTTATCGCCATGTTGATCTGCCTCGCGGCCTGGTGGCTCCGGGGATGGCGGTATCATGCCATTCTCAAGAGCCTCAGTTACGATGTGAGTGTCCGGTTTGCCACAGCCTGCATTTTTGTCAGTCAGACCGTCAACCTGGTAGTACCTGCACGACTGGGTGATTTTGTCCGGGTCTTTATCCTTAAGCACGAGTATAACACCAGTTACTCGGAAGGTGTATCATCTCTCGTGGTGGAACGGGTTTTTGATATCTTCACTATTGCACTCCTCGGATTAATCTCCATATTCTTTGTTCTCAACGTACCTTCGGAATACCTCCTGCTCATTTTAATCCCACTCATTGCCGGCATGGTTTTTTTTGTTTTTTTACTGTTTATCGGAAAATTTTCCTCAAAGAACAAGTATATTGCCATCATTCTCACGATGCTCCATGAGATCAAGAAAGCCTCCCTTACTTTGAAGTCCATCCTCGTTTTAGGCTGTTCTTCGATTTTTATCTGGCTTCTCGATATCCTTGTCTGTGTTGCGGTTGTGCTGATGTTCCAGCAGACGATCTCTTTTGCGGTTATCGTACTTGCAATCGTGATCGGAAACTTAGTAAAGGCAATCCCGATCACTCCGGGGGGTATTGGAACATACGAGCTTTCAATGGCGATCGTATTCGGACTTGATGGCGTAGATCCGGCAATCGCGACACTGATAGCGGTCATCGATCACCTGATCAAGAACCTTGTCACCCTGGCCGGAGGAATAATCTCAATTTATTCCCTTGGGGACTGGGTTATCCCCAGTATCAAGGAAGCCTTCAATTCAAAATTCGGCGGAGGGAAACAGCCTGACCACTGATCTCCAGGTTCTTTCCGTGATGAGCTGGCTGGTCATCATCACTCTTCTCCAGCTGGCATTCTATCCCGGCCTTAAGAAGACCTTCGGGCAGTTTGCATTCCCGGTCTCATTCTCTGCCTCCCTCCTTGTTTTTACCATCATCTCCTGGTACTGCGGCCTTGTACGGCTTCCCATCCATATTGCCCTGATCCCGTTCCTTGTGCTCATTGGTTACAATATATACAAGCGCAATTACCGGATCAGCGAACTGAAAGCCGAGTGGCACTGGGAAGCCCTGTTCCTGATCTGCTTTTTCCTCATGCTGGATGTGCGGTTTGTCAACCCCACGATCTCGTACGCAGAGAAATTCATGGACCATGGATTCCTGGCATCCATTATACACACACCTGTCGTACCTCCGCTTGACCCGTGGTTTGCCGGGGGAACACTCAATGTGTATTATTACCTTGGCTACTGGATGTTCGGCTGCCTTGCAATCGTAAGCGGCGTTCCTTCAACTATCGCCTTCAACCTCGCCCTCCCCACGGTTTTCGGCATAGCTGCCGTGAACGTGTATGCAATCGGAACGCTCCTGCTGAGCCGGTTCCGCTGGCTGCCGCTTCTTGTCTTCTTCCTCCCGAACCCTTCATTTTTCTACCAGATCGCCCAGGGAAAAGCTATGGGCACGGTCCTCTGGGACAGCACCCGTACCATCACCAACACGATCAACGAATATCCCCTCTTCTCGTTCATCTGGGGAGATGTTCACGCTCATGTGGTTTCAATATTCAACCAGGTTTTTCTGATCTTCCTGCTCCTCTATGCCTTCAAACGATGGGAGTCTCTGGAAACCCGGGGGAAAATTATCCTGACCGGCCTTGCTGCACTCAGCCTTGGCTCCATGCCGCTGATCAATACCTGGGATGTCCTGATCTATGCCCCGATAACCGTGTTGTTCATCGCATTGATCCTCTGGAGAAACCGGGCTTCATGGTCCAGGAAAAGATCGCTCTGGTATCTCTGCGCGGTACCTCCCCTCGCCATCCTGAGTTACCTGCCCTTCTACGTGCAGCTCCAAACCCACACCGGTATGATCGCAATCGTTCGCACCCCATCAATCCCAACAGAATTTCTTCTGGTAAACGGGCTCTTTATCGCTCTCGTTATCGCGTTTTTGTACCGGGACATTATCCGGCGCCCGTACCTGCTCATTGTCATACTCCCGTTCATCCTTGCAGGCTACACGGCAGCGGGGATTGCTGCGATTCCCATGGTGTACCTGATCGCCAGAAAACCCTGGGATCTTCCCGAGATCCTCTCCATGCTGGGACTTGCCATCCTGGTCTTCTGCGAATTATTCTATCTCATGGATAACATGGGCGAGACATACTTCCGCATGAACACGGTATTCAAGTGTTACCTTCCTGCATGGCTGATGCTTGGGATGGGGACTTTCACCTTGGCCGGGAGGTGGCTTGAAGAGTCGCGGAAGATCCCGGTCATCGCAACCCGGACAACAGCAGTGGTAACAGTCACGGTCATCTGCCTGCTGTTTATTGTTCCCTTTGCCGCCTCGTTCAACCTTGGTTACGGCACGGGCACCCTCGACGGAATTGCATATCTGGAAAGTTCCCATCCCGGGGATGCCGGGGCAATTGCATACTTACGGGCACTTCCCGGTAACGAGTGCATTGTCGAAGCAGAGGGGGGGGACTATACGTATTATTCGCGGGTATCCTCGTTTACCGGTATTCCCGCCATCATCGGCATGCCATTCCACGAGTTCATGTGGAGGAGCGATGATACCGGATGGTTCAACACGAGACTCGCGGATATCAGATCCATCTACGAGAAGCCGGATGAGACGGTTTCTCTGATGAAAAAATACAATGCAACACTCCTCTATGTCGGTGATCCGGAGCGCGAGCGGTATACCGTGAATATCTCAACGGCTGGGCTTGAGAAAGTATATTCCGAAAAGGGCACTGATATCTACCGGCTTGTCGTGTGAGTCACACCATCTGCCCTTCCGTATATACCGGACAGACGGTTGCAGGTACCCGGTTCACAAACATTTATTTCCGTACCTGTCGTAATAATATGGCTACATCATTGCATACTGATGAGTAATGAAGGAGCAATCAACTCCTGAATGAGGTGAATTTATGGCAAAAGGCTACGTTAAAACAGAGGCTCCAGAAGAGCTCCAGAACAAGGCGCTTGAGGCCCTTGAAGTTGCACGTGACACCGGGAAGATCAAGAAAGGATCCAACGAAGCAACAAAAGCCATCGAGCGCGGCATTGCAGCACTTGTGGTCATTGGTGCTGATGTGGAACCCGAAGAGATCGTGATGCACCTTGCTCCGCTCTGCGACGAGAAGAAGGTTCCCTATATCTTCATCAACAAGCAGAACGACATCGGCGCAGCCAGCGGTCTTGACGTTGGCTCAGCCGCTGCTGCAATTGTCAAACCCGGCAAGGCAAAAGAAACGATCGAAGACCTTGCAAAGCAGCTTGCCGCGCTGAAGGCGTGAGGATCGTATCATGGCAGACGATGCAACGCCAGCCGAAGTGATCGAGGTTATCGGCTCCACCGGCATGCACGGTGAGGCAATGCAGGTAAAATGCCGTATCCTCGATGGCAACAACAAGGGCCGGATCATCACCCGCAACACGGTGGGACCGATCCGCGAAGGAGACATTATCATGCTCCTTGAAACCGAGCGCGAAGCAAAGAAGATGTCGAGGCGGTGAGCAGGATGGTCGAACAGCATGTCTGCACGTTCTGCGGAGTCCAGCTTGAGCCGGGAACCGGCAAGATGTACATCCGTAAAGACGGCACCATCTTTTACTTCTGCAGCACCAAGTGCCAGAACAACTACAAACTCGGCAGAGTTCCCCGGCGGGTCCAGTGGACCAGCACCGGCAGGAAAGCACTGGGTAAGGAGTGAGCACTCGCATGGACCGCACATTCGTCATGATCAAGCCCGACGGCGTTCAGCGCGGTCTTGTGGGTGAGATCGTCTCAAGGCTTGAAGCAAAAGGTCTCAAACTCGTGGCAGCACGGTTTGAGATGCTGCCGGAGCCACGGGTGACAGACCAGTACAAGGAACACCTGTCAAAGCCGTTCTTCCCCTCCCTCAAGCAATACATCATGGGGGGGCCCGTCTTCCTCATGGTCTGGGAGGGCAGAGGTGTTGTTGCAATTGTCCGCAAGGTGATAGGTGCAACAAACCCGCAGGAAGCCGCACCCGGCACAATCCGGGGCGATTTCGGCATCGACATCGGCCGGAACGTGATCCACGCGTCAGACTCTCCCGAGAGTGCAGCCCGCGAGATTGCAATCCATTTCAAACAGAATGAACTTTCAACGTATACCCGGATTGACGAATCCGTGTTATACGAATACTAGATCTTTTTCTTTTCTCATTCCGACCATAATCTCTATCATCCTTCAAAAACGCACCTATCCTTCATGGCCGGAGAGGTCCTGAGTTTCACGCTGCTTGCCATCTCATCAATCATCATTATCATCAACCCGCTGGGTGCAACTCTTCTCTACGCGTCCCTGACAACGTCCCTTGAGCGGGAGGCCCGCGACATTATTGCCCGGGATGCCTGCCGTTTTGCCCTGCTCCTTCTCCTCACGGTCGCAATACTCGGGGCCTGGATCCTCCAGATATTCGGCATCAGCCTCGAGGCATTCCGGATTGCCGGAGGGATCCTCCTGTTTGGTATCGGCATGGAGATGGTTTATGCCAAAACGTCCCGGACAAAACTGACAGCAACAGAAAAATACGAGTCTCGGGATAACGAGGACGTTGCCCTCATGCCGCTCGCGATCCCCATGATCGCAGGGCCGGGTGCAATCACAACAACCATCGTCATGATGAACGAGGCAATCGTCATCTCCCTGCTTGCCATCGCCATCCTTTTCCTGTCCATAGCACTCTCCATCGGGATCACGTATTATATGATGAGGCATTCAGATTATATCATGAAAAGGTTCGGGCAGAGGGAATACCGGGCAATCAACCGGCTGATGGGCATGCTGCTCATCGCTATTGCCGTGCAGTTCGTCATCACCGGTATCAGAACGGCATTTCCCCTGCTTGGCGGAGGATAACATGGGAGACTGGGATCTTACATCGGTCGGACTGGTTCTTATCGGGAGCAGTATCACTGTTGCCGGTATCATTATTGCAGCAATGCTTCTCGGAATGCCTGTACCGCAGGCCCCTTTTCTCCTCCTGACAACCGCAATTCTGATCGTCATGAGTGCCGCAATCATCACCTATTATGATACCCAGAAAAAATCCGATCCCAAATAGCGAGGTTGCTATCGACGATGCGGTAGTCAGGGTATGCAGTGCCCAGATCAGCGGTTTCTTCGAAGAACCGGAAAAGACCCTCGAAAAGGCAGGTCTTTTCATCCGCCATGCAGCACAGTCCGGTGCATCGCTTATCTGCTTTCCGGAACAATTTGCCACCGGGTGGGATCCAAAATCGGATAAAAATACCGACACCCTTTTCGGCTACATTGTCTCCGCTCTCCAAAAAGCCGCGCGGAAAAATTCAATAGCTATCCTCGGCTCGTTTCGTGAGATCGCAGATCCCCGGCCAAAAAATACCGCGATTGTTATCGGCAGAGAAGGAGATATTCTGGCAACGTATGCCAAGATGCACCTCTTCTCACCAGCCGGGGAAGACCGGGCATTCTCTCCCGGGTCAGAGCTGGGCATTTTTCCTCTCGGCCCCCTGACCTGCGGGATCGCCATCTGTTACGATCTCCGCTTTCCCGAACTCTTTCGCATCTACGCACAGCATGGCGTGCAGGCAGTTTTTGTTCCGGCGGCCTGGCCGGAGAAGCGGATCCGGCACTGGGAACTTTTCCTAACAGCCAGGGCCTCTGAAAACCAGATGTATACGATCGGGGTGAACGCAACCGGTACGACCCCCATAGACACCTATTCCGGCTCATCCATGACAATCGATCCGCATGGAACCATCATTGCAAAAGCAAACAATGCCGAACAACTCCTCTTCTCGGATCTCAGGATTTCTGAAGTCCGGATGGCCCGGGAATCGTTTCCCGTTGAACGGGACCGGCGGGGCGCTCTCTACCCCACACTGGTAAAGCCAGAATAACAGGACATACATCCGACCTGAAACGGACCGTCTTGTAATCCCAAAAACCGCACGCCTATATGTATCTGGCCCGCCAATAAGATTGCATGTATCATCTCGCATGCGTTAATTGTGGTGCGACATATCCCGCTGATGAGATTCTCTATAACTGTAAAAAATGCGGTCACCTTCTCGCCGTGAAGTACCCGCTTGACGAGATCTCTGTTTCAAAGGCAACATGGAACAGCCGCCCGCTTTCGGTCTGGCGATACCGGGAACTGCTCCCGGTGAAGATCGATCCAGTCACGCTCCAGGAGGGTGGCACACCCCTCTATCACCTCAAGCGCATTGGGGATGAACTGGGACTTCCCCACCTGTATGCAAAACACGAGGGAATGAACCCCTCGGGTTCATTCAAGGATCGGGGCATGACCGTCGGGGTCTCGATGGCCATCCAGCTCGGGAAAAAGAGCGTTGCCTGCGCAAGTACCGGCAATACCTCCGCAAGCCTGGCGGTGTACGCGGCAAAGGCCGGTATCCCCGCCGTAGTCCTGCTGCCGGCAGGGAAAGTGGCGGTCGGCAAAGTAGCCCAGGCCCTGATGCACGGGGCAAAAGTCATCTCCATCCGGGGCAATTTCGACCGCGCTCTCGAGATGGTTCACGATCTCTGTCTCTCCCACGGCCTCTACCTCCTCAACTCCATCAACCCTTACCGGCTTGAAGGCCAGAAAACCATAGGGTTTGAGGCACTTGACCAGCTTGGCGAGATTCCGGACCGGTTTGTCCTCCCGGTCGGCAATGCCGGGAATATTTCAGCAGTTTACAAGGGATTCCTCGAATTGCAGGAGCTTGGGTTTATGGACCGCCTCCCCATGATGACCGGGATCCAGGCAGCAGGTTCCAGCCCGGTCGTACGTGCAATCCGTGAGAATCTCCCGGAAGTAATTCCTGATGAGAATCCCGAGACCATAGCAACTGCAATCAGGATCGGGGCACCGGTCAATGCGGAGAAAGCGCTCGTCGCAATCAGGAAGACCGGCGGGCTTGCGGAATCGGTGACCGATGAAGAGATCCTCCGTATGCAGCGGGATCTCGCCCGCATGGAGGGCATCGGTGTTGAACCCGCTTCCGCAGCATCGGTTGCAGGAATACGCAAGCTTGTTGAAAGTGGCATGATCGACCGGAACGAGAAGATCGTCTGTGTCGTGACCGGCCACCTGTTAAAAGATCCGGACTCGGTGATCAAACAATGCGAACCCCCAACAGAGATCAACGCAGATCTGCCTTCGCTGCTCTCTGCACTTCACTTGTAATCCTGCTGATCGCAATCCCGCCTGTGGGTGCGTTATCGGCGGATTACCAGATTTTTCCAAACGGCACTGCCTACCGGGCATCAGTAGATATTGCAGAAGTTTCCCGCTACGAGTTTGCGGAGACCGGTTTCATGGGCGAGAATGTGCCGGTTACCGTAGGAAATGTAAATTTATCCGGGAACTGTTCGCCCTGCAGTTACAACTGGTCCAGGCCATGGGGCCAGGTACCGGCAATCACCTTTCCCAAGGGAAATTATACCGTCACCTACATTGCACCCTTAAAGAATAACAATCTCCAGGCAACATTCACCAAGCCATACCTGGTCAATGTTTCAGTTCCTGCTGAATTTGATGTCCGGAACCCGCTGCTCGCCGGGATCAGTTCGGGAGCCAACGTTACCCGGCTGACAGATAACTCAACAACAATCTCGTGGAACAAATCCTACTCATTCGACCTGCGGTTTTATTCAAAAGGGCAAGAAGAGCTCCTGTACATGTTCCTGCAGTTCCTGGGGATCATTGCGCTTGTACTCCTCCTGCCGTTTATCATCGGCATGAGAAAACAGGGATAATCTCTCTTTTTTCAAAATGGTAACGACTCAAGGAATGGATCCGTCCGTTGTCGAGTTTCCCCGACCCAAAGGATGATGCCTTCACGCGATAAGAACACGTGTGATGGTGAACCGATGACAGTCAACGAAATGGTGCAGCCGGGCGATACGGCCAGGAATTTTTCGCTCAAGGACCAGAACGACCAGACGTTCGATCTCTATGAACACGCGAGCTCAAATGTGCTCTTATCCTTCCATCCGCTGGCATGGACAGAGTTTTGTGCAGCACAGATGCAGTCGCTTGAGACTAACCGGGAAATACTCACCTCTTTTGACTGTGTGCCGGTAGGGATCAGCGTGGACTCAAAACCCTGCAAAAAGGAATGGGCAAAGACTCTCGGCATCACTCACACCCGGCTCCTCTGCGATTTCTGGCCACACGGGGCAGTTGCGCAGAAGTACGGGATCTTCCGGGACGAGAACGGGTTCTCAGAACGGGCAAATATTATCGTGGATAAGAACCAGAAAATCGTCTTTATCAGGATCTACCCGGTCCATTCGGTGCCGGATATTACTGAAGTCATAGGGTTTCTGAAAAACCTGAAATGACGGGATCCAATCCTCGATGGAGGATCTGTACCTGTACTGCCAGGGATCTTGAGTTGGTTATTCGCGCGGTCACAGCTTTTTTTATCCGTGAGACATCAATCTCTCCGCATTTTTCCCGGAATTTTTTTTGCTCAAATCCGGCCCCGATTAAAAATCTGTACTATCATGAACGATTTTAAGCCATTCAGAACGCTCAGGACAATCGGATTTTCGCAAAGACATTCGCGACCATTAATGCACCCGGGTCCAAACGTGGGATAAGCGGCAGAATGCCAAATCACGAATAGCATGGAGAATTACATGATGAAAACAAGGAGTATTCTCGCATTTGGCCTGGTGGCCCTTACCTTGATCAGCAGTATAGGAATTACTGCGGCTGCATCGGTAAACCAGACGGACAGCCAGACAGCACCGGCAATTGATACCATAACCCCGTTTCGCGGAACTATCGGCCCGGATCATTCCCTGTACGGGATCAAGATAGCATTTGAGAATCTTGACGAATCTTTCACGGTTAATGAGAGCGAACGGCTGGAAAAGCAGGTCGCTCATGCCGATAACCGGCTCGCTGAACTGAAATTCGAGCTGGCAGAGAACAAGACAGACGCCGCAGACAGGGCTCTTGAATTATACCGGCAAAAACTCAACCAGACCGAAAACGTACTTGGGCAGTATGCACCAAACGGGACCGGGACAAAACCCGGGGCAGATGATCAGGGTCTGGAACACGCGCGGGAAATGATCCTGAAGCACCAGGGAGTCCTGATGGACCTCCTGAATGCACATCCGGATAACCCGGGACTCAGCCGGGCTTACAATAACAGCCTTGTACTGGAACAGAAATTTGAGAACAAACTGGAGCAGAGAACGGAAACCAGAAACAGGCAGATGTTCGGCCCGGATAACACGACCCTCATCCGTAAGGGAAACCCAGACTCTCCGCAGAACCGGACCCTTTCGCAGGACGAACTCCGTATCCACGACGAGGGGCTGGCGGAAAATAGTTCACGGCCGGACCCGGGCATGAGCCAGACAATTAATGCCAGTAATCCCGGGCGCAGCCAGAACAAGGGTGTACCACTGACCATAAACCAGACCGATGGCAGTCAGCAACAGTCCAACAAGGAAAAGACATTGCAGAACGGGCAGGGAAACACCAGGGACAACACCGGCAACAGTCAGAACAGTAATACCAATGACGATAATGCCGACAGGAATACCGGCAGCGGGAGCGGCAATACGGGGAGTCCCGGGAATGACCAGAATGGTAATGCCAATGGCAACAATGGTGGCGCAAATACCGGAACTACCCGGGACATTGCAAAACCCAACGGACAGGGTGGAGACAAAGACCTGAAGGTAAAGAACCGGTAAGCAGGGAAGCCTGCCTGCCAGAGATTCCGGGTACCAGAATCCCGGTTAAATATTTTTTATCGCAGCCATGATACTGATAACAGAAAGGTGCCCCATGACAAGCCAGACGCGAAGCAGGATGTTTGTTGGAGTGATTATTATCCTCCTCTGCATTCTTCCGGCAGTCTCGGCAGCATCAGTCCCGGAGTACTCCACCAGGTATACAATCACCTTACGGGAAGACGGCACCGCACTTTGGAACGTGGAGTACCGCACACCACTTACCACCGATGAGGATCTGGACAGTTTTTCAGAGTACGCCAGGGATCTCAATACCATCTACCTTCCCGAACTCAGGGATCTGATGCAGCATTCGGCCGCACAGGCCGCACTCGGAACCTCGCGACAGATGGAGGTGAACAACTTTACGGGTAACGCGGTTGTCCAGACATCCCCCACCGGAAAATTCGGACTTGTCACCTACACGTTTGCCTGGACTAACTTTGCAAGATCAGATGGCGGACTCTCTGCCGGCGATGCATTTGTCGGCGGCATGTATCTTGCAAAAGACAATACCCTCATCATCCGTTACCCGGGCGGATACACGGTTGCATCCGCTGAGCCGGCGCCGGATCAGACAAACAACGGTCTGATCTGGCACGGGCTCAGGGCATTCGGGCCGGGACAGCCCCAGGTCAGCCTGACGAAACCGGCATTTCCCTTATTCATTATAGTCTTCCTTCCGGTCATCGGGATCATTGCCATTGCGGCGTGTGTGATATACCGGAGAAGGAGCAAATTGCCGGGCCCGGATGATTCCGATGAGCCTGAAGAGTCATCCGTCGCCGTCCTTTCGGATGCAGACCTGTTCAGTCTTGAAGAGAAGATCACAAACCTCCTCGCTGCAAACGGCGGGGAGCACTACCAGTCCGGGATTGTAAAAGCTCTTGGTCTCCCAAAGTCCACCGTAAGTTCCGCCCTGAAATCTCTCCATGAGAAGGGAATCATCCAGAAAGTGAGAAAAGGCCGGGAAAACCTTATCCGCCTTGTACAGGATAACAAGGACTAATCCTCCTTTTAAATCAGGGTTCTCTGCGGATTCCTGAGGTGTTTTTTGGCGGCCGGAGTTACTTCCCGCCCCTGCGGGGTGCGCTTGACAAAACCGATCTGGATCAGGAACGGCTCGTACACATCCTCGATGGTCCGGACCTCTTCACCCACGGATATGGCAATAGTTTTCACCCCTACCGGACCGCCATCGAAATCATTTGCAATGACCGCTATGATGCGCCGGTCCAGTTCGTCCAGGCCGAGTTCATCGATCTGCATCATCCGGAGGGCGTTTGTCGTGATCTCCCGGGTGATGGTACCATCACCTTTCACGGTTGCATAATCCCTGACCCGCCGGAGCAGCCGGTTGACAATCCGGGGTGTGCCCCGGCTCCGCCGGGCAATCTCTTCAGCCCCATCAGGAGTTATCGGGATCTTCAGGATCAACGCGCTCCGGGTCACGATCCTGACAAGGTCTTCCGGGGAATAGAGATCGAGCCGCGAGATGATGCCGAAACGGTCCCGGAATGGTGCTCCGAGAAGGCCCTGCTTGGTCGTGGCCCCGATGAGCGTGAAATGCTCGAGATTGAGTTTTATCGACCGGGCGCTCGGACCTTCCCCGATCATCACATCAATGAAAAAGTCCTCCATTGCGGGATACAGTACTTCCTCGACAACAGGATTGATCCGGTGGATCTCATCGATAAACAGGATATCCCCGCGTTTTAACGGGGTCAGAAGTGCGGCGATATCGCCGGGTTTCTCCAGGACGGGACCGGTCGTTGCCCGGATAACGGCCCCCATCTCACGGGCGATGATATGCGCGAGTGTGGTCTTGCCGAGCCCCGGGGGACCGGAGAAGAGGATGTGATCCAGGGGTTCGCCGCGTTTTTGTGCCGCTTCGATTGCGATCTTCAGCGCATCCTTGACCTGAACCTGCCCGACAAACTCCTCAAGCCGTGCCGGGCGGATCGTCAGATCGTCGCCTTCATCCGGGACCTGATCCGGGGAAATGATCCGTTCTGCCATGGGGCCTACCGATCCTTAAGTCTGGCGAGTGCAGCCTTGATGAGATCCTGTACCGATGCGGATTTCGCACCGGGAGATGCATCCATGACGGCATCGCGGGATTCCTTCTCGGCAAAACCAAGCGATATGAGTGCACTGATTGCATCGTTGGCTGCAGGACTGCCCCGACCGGTCCCGCTTGCGGCAAGCACCTTGTTCACGCTCTTCATCTTGTCCCGGAGTTCAAGGATCAGCCGTTTGGCGCTCTTGGCCCCGATTCCGGAGATCCGGGTCAGGGCTTTTTCATCCTCATCGAGGATCGCGATGGCAAACTCCTCGATCCCAATCTGGGAGAGGAGGTTCATGGCAGTCTGCGGGCCGATACCGGAGACCCCGATAAGGATCCTGAACATCTCCAGTTCGCTCTGGTGGAGGAACCCGAAGAGCGTGATGGCATCCTCCCGGACCGCCATATGCGTAAACAGGGTTACGTTCTCGCGTGAGCGCACGAGTACAACGAGGGCCGGCTGGGTTACCTGTACCAGGTATCCGACGCCATGGACATCGATTACCACCCACCGGTCCCCGGTCTGAACAACGTCTCCCCGCAGCAGTGCAATCATGGTACTACCTCAGGATATGGATATGGCATAAGGCAATCGAAAGTGCATCCGCAGCATCATCGGGTTTTGGGATCTCGGCGAGATGGAGAAGACGCATGATCATCTCCTGCATCTGGCGCTTGTCGGCACGGCCTGAACCGGTGATCGCCTGCTTGACCTGGTTCGGCGTATATTCCGTGATCTCGATCTTCCTCTTCTCTGCCGCCAGGAGAACAACACCCCTCACCTCGCTGACACTCATGGCCGAAGTGATGTTGTTGGTAAAGAATAATTTCTCGATGGACAGGTGAGCGGGAGAGTATTTCTCGAAGAGGGCTTCCACCGCATCGGATATCTGCAGGAGACGTTCGGACGCCCGGGCGTTTTTACCGGAAGTCTCGATACACCCGTACGCAACCGGCTGGATCGTACCATTTTCGCTGCTGATAACCCCGTATCCAAGCCGCGCCAGCCCGGGGTCTATGCCGATAACGATCATAGTGCAGGTAACTCCGGATCTGATATTGGTCATGGGAGTATTTTACCCAAAGGGGCTGGCTGTGAAAGTGAACGGGCCCGGATTTTTAGAGAAATGATTATTTATTATATCGTGCGCAGACGATCGTCGGATCCATGGTCCCGGGACTGCTCATGTTACCTCCCTGCCAGTTGAGCCCGACCGGGTTCCCCCCTGCATCCACCAGCATTCCGAGGATACCTGAACCAAGGCCGTATTTATAGGATTTCGCGGCACGGGAATCGTCAGCATGCACACCATCGGAGTCGAAAATCCTGACCAGCACTTCGTCAGTCCGGGCTGGATTCACATACGGCGTACCGGCAATGATCCACATATGACCAACGCTATCCGGGGTAATTTTCTGCCAGAGGCAGATATCCCCGGGCTTAAGATCCACCGGACGGGCTACTCGGGACCACCCCTCCGGGTTGGGAGTCGGGCCAAGATTTCGGAAATACCTGCCATAGACCGCGAGCTCCGGTCGCTCGTACCCATGCCCCGCAGATTTGAATGCTTCAGGCGCTCCCTGCTGGAGCACATAATCGACAAAACCGAGGCAGTCGAACCGGTAGATGCCTTTTGATTCGTTCACATATGTCGTGTGCACATATTCGGTGGATTTCATATTGCTGAAGATCCGGTAGGCTTCACGCCAGACTGAGCTCGAGGAGTTCACCAGCGCCAGCTGTTCGGTAACGCCCGGGGATACCGCGTGGACAGGTGTTTGGGAAACACGGACAGAGTTTACGGGTTCTGCAGGGGGATTCAGTGCGCCGGACTGCTCCCCGGCGGGTGCCGGGGAAGTACAGCCTGCCCAGAAAACGATGATGACCAGGAATACCAGTGCAGCACAGAGAGTAACGGGCCGGACCATGAAACAGGATCAATCCGGGAACTATATTACCCCTTGGAACCGTTCCGCTGAAGACGGCGTTTATCGTCAGGTATACCAGACACGGGATCACCACCAGTCAGGCAAAGAATTGTAAAAAGTGGTTATGGGATGAAAAAATGAAAAAAATTACTGAAGCCCGAAGGACTTCAGGGTCACATCGGTGTTGACTGCACCGACATGGTAGACCGAGCCTGTGGACAGTTCGTTGATGATGACTTCTGCCGGCGAGAAGAGCGCGGTGTCGATCTTGTAGAAGTCGTAGCCTGCTTCCTTGAAGATGTCGTTGAACGGCTTGCCGTATCCCTTGGATTTGTTGCTCGGGATCCTGTCGAGATAGTCCTTGATCTCGGGGGCATTCATAGTGAGGTTGATCCGCCCGTGGTAGATGGTGGCGTCGTTTGTCACGCCCATGGCGAGCTTTGCACCCCTGACCGGCGGAATCGGTGCGGTACCGATAGCGGCAATAATCTTCTTGGTGTCAAACCCGAGCTCGTTGAGCTTGTAGATTGCGGTCTCGACACAGCGCCCTGACACCTGGATGGAACCGACCATGGAGGAGGTTGGTGCAACGACAGCGCAGACATTGGCAACATCGATATGGCATTCCTCTGCTACCTTCTCCATGACTTCGGCATTGGGGAGGTGGTCGCTCTCAAGACAGATGACGGCACAGTCGTAGTCGTCCTCGTACTCGATGACCTCGAAGGTGTGCTTCGGCTTTAAGGAGAGCGCCCGGGCCGGGCCGCTGCCCATTGCAAAGTAGTTGCCGACCTTGACCGTCCAGCCGGCCTTCTGCGCACCAAGGCACGCAATGGACGGGAAGTCCGTGTTGACGTCGATGAACGGCATCGGGAAGTCCTTGATCTGCCCCATGCGGAAGTTGACTTCGCCAAGGCCGCCCATGCAGATCTCGGTAAATGCCCGGCCTGCCGCGTAGCCACCGCGAACGCTCACACCACAGTCAACAATGCGTGCACCATTATCGAGTTCATGGTATGCGCAGTTGAATTCCTCTGCCAAATCTGCCAGATTATCAAAAATCTCCAGTGCCAGTTCGTTAACACTTAACATTATGACTAACCCCTGTATCATAAAAGAGGGGTTCCGGAATAGATAATATTTTTCAAAAAAACAGCAGATCAGGAAAGATAGTCAAGAACTTTTACCGGGTCATAGCGGAGCGTGATGATCCGCGTCCGTCCCTTCCCTTCCCGGTACTGGAGATTGACAAGGCGCATGGCATCCATCTTCTTGACGATCTCGTAGAACCGGGTATACCCGATCGCCATCGACTCCTTGAGGGTTTTGTACACGTCCCCGGCATTCATCTCCTGGTCCTTTGAGCTGCGTTCGGCCAGGAACCGGAGGATCTGACGCTCCTCGTCCTTGAGAGTCTTTACGGTATAATTCAGGTGGAGGTATTTCGAGATCTCGTAAGCCCCGCAGATATCCTCCCGCTCGATACTGCGCCGGGCAGCCCGTTCCGCGGAGAGCGTGGCCCGCTTGAGAAGATCGATTCCAACCCGGAGATCCCCGCTTTTTAAGGTCTGCTCCACGACAAGGTCGAGAAGGGCATCGGAGAGGACACCGGTAAAAAGACCCTGCATGACGCGGGCTTTCATGATCTCGTGGACTTCGGCATCCGCGTACGGTGGGAAATAGAGTTCGGTCGGGCGGAAGACGGAGGCAACGCGGGCATCCAGTGCCCGGGTGAGATCCACGTCCATGTCACTGATGATGACGATCACACCAATCCGCGTGCCCTCGTAGGTCTCGTGGGAGCGGAGCAGCGTGTAAAGGACTTTGTTGATCTCGTTCTCGTAGAGGAGATAATTTGCATCGTCGAGGGCGACCAGCAGCACAATCTCATCTTTGATGAGGATGCGGGCAACTGCGTCGAAAACCTGCTTGAAGGAAGTCCCCGATGAGGGGGGAAGATGCCCGACCAGTTTCCGGTAGATCTGGGAGACAATCGCAAATTTGGTATTGTCGATCTGGCAGTTGATATAGACCGGCACGAGCTTCTTCGTGGTCTCTTCAATCTCCTGGAAGACTTTTTTTATGCTCGTCGTCTTGCCCGTGCCGGGCAGGCCCTTGCAGACGGTGTTGAGCGGCCGGCCGCCCCGTATGCCGGGCTTTATCTGGAATGCCAGTTCCTGCATCTGGCTGTCGCGGAACTCGAACTGCTCGGGCAGGTAATCGATCTCGAGGACTTCGGGGTCGCGGAAGAGGGTCTCATCCCACATCAGCAGGTTCTTCTTCATCTCACTACACCTCTCATGTGATTGGTATTAACTGCATTGGATTTTTGTTGTTTGTTCTAAAAAGGAGAAACCATTTTTCAATTGATCTCATGGGGGTCAGGGCCCCTCCGGAAAAAACGGGGTGGGGGGGTCAGAGCGTTTCAGAAAAATGAAGGTGGGGGGGTCCCCCGCAGACCCCCCGCCTCAAATGTGAGAACCCCGCCTTTTCGCGCAGGCACCCGCATACCATTTTCAGGGAACTTCCGACGTCAACACCTCAACACACGGATTACCCAAAAATGAGTGGGGAGGTCTCCCAAGGGTAACGGGGAGGGGGGTTGCCGGCATACCCCCCCATCTACTGGGTGGGGGGGGGTCCATGCGAAATAAAAAATAGAGGGAGGGGGGGTCACCCCCCATTCATTCCACCGGGATTTTTCACGCAGGCATCTGACCAGACAAATCTATATTGTCCGGCAAACGAAACAAAAGACGAAGTGTGGCAGATGATGAAAGTTACCCCCACTGAAGTGGTGATGACGCAGGGGTCTGATGCCGCACCTGTTCTGTCTCTTCACGAGAAGAGATAATCCAGGAAATCCGTTGCGTTTTTCGTTCCTGCACTTCCCAGCCGTGCATCCTTCTCGGAATAGACTGTTGTCTTTCCGTCAGTTCCTTTCCCCCAGACCGCAAAGGGAACCGGGTCGCGGGAATGGGTCTTGATCCGGATCGGCGTGGGATGATCGGGCAGCACGGCCACGACACCCTCGAACTCGTCAAGGATCGTGCCCACCACCCCGTCCACGTTCTCGATCGCCCTCACTTTCTCCACAACGCTTCCCATGTGCCCGGCCTCATCCGGGGCCTCGATATGGAGGTACACGAAATCGAGGTGCCGGATCGCATCAAGGGCATACCGGGCTTTCGCGTTATAATCGGTATCAAGGTAGCCGGTTGCACCCGGCACCGTGATCACTTCCATCCCTGCACAGCGGCCAATCCCGTTGAGGAGATCCACGGCAGAGATGATCCCGCCTTTTTTCCGGTACTTCTTCTCAAACGAGGGAAAAGCAGGCTTATGCCCCCCGCTCCACGGCCAGATCCCTGTTGCCGGGCGCTTCCCGGCTTTGATCCGCGCACCATTGACCGGGTGGTTATCGAAGACCTTCCGGCTTGTCTCCATGCAGTGGTGGAGGAGCTCGGCATCGCCACCTTCGGGAAGGAACGAGGCGATACCCTGCCCCACGATATCATGAGGGGGCGTGGTAGCTGCACCTTTTCCTCCGTGGACCACGAGCAGGTTGCGGTAACTGACCCCGGCCCGAACCATGACTTCGGGAAGCGCCTGCTGAAGCGAGGCGAAAAGGTCTGATCCTTCGGCACTGGAGATATGCCCCGCCGAGAAGTCCGCCATGCGGTTCTCTGCGATCGTGACAAGGTTGCAGCGGTACGCAACATCGTCCGGGGCAAGATCGACTCCCATACTCAGGGCTTCAAGCGGGCCGCGGCCGGTATAGTATTTCTCCGGGGCATAGCCGATGACGGCCATGTTGGCGATATCGCTGCCCGGCTCAAAGCCGTCGGGGATGGTCTTAAGCATCCCGCAGGTACCCTCGCGGGCCATCCGGTCCATGTTCGGGGTCTTTGCATATTCAAGCGGGGTCTTGTTGCCCAGTTCTGCAATCGGCTCGTCCGCCATGCCATCGGAAAGAACAACGATATATTTCATCCTACTGTCCCTCAAGTGCTGCCCGCACGGCAATCCGGACGCTCTCCCGGGATCCAAGCCGGGGTTTCCAGCCAAGGCCCTTGATCCGGTCGACTGCAAGCTGCATCTTCGGCACATCGCCGACCCATCCCAGCGCACCCCCGGTAAAGCGGTATTTCACACCGGGGAGATGCATCTCTTCAACAAGGATGTCGGCTATGCTCCGGACATCGATCCAGTCCTCGGAGCCGATATTGAAGATATTCACCGGGTTCTTCGAATGTGCCATAGCAAAATGCATGGCTTCCACGCACTCGTGCACTTCGAGATAGGACTTGGTCTGCTTGCCGTCCCCGAGAATCTCCAGTTCTTTTTGGTTTTCCTTTAGTTTCCGGACAAAGTCGGTGATAACACCGTGGCCGCTCCGGGCGCCGATGATATTGGCAAACCGGAACTGCCAGGACTTCATACCAAACGAATGGCAGTATGCGGAGATGAGGGCCTCGCAGGCGAGCTTGCTCCCGCCATAGACGGAGACTGGCTCAAGTGGAGTATAGTTTTCCGGGGTCGGGATGACCGTTGCATTCCCGTAGACCGTTGAGGTGGAGGTAAAGACCAGGTTGAGAATGCCATGAATTCGCATAGCTTCGAGCACGCGGTACGTTGCAGCAATATTGTTCCGGAATGTGGGCTCGGGCGTCATGGCACTCTGCCGCACATCCGGGTCCGCGGCCAGGTGGTACACGCACCCGGCCCCTTTGAGCGAATCCTGCCATCCATCCGTGAGAAGATCCATTTGCAGGATCCTTACCCTGCCGGACGCAAGGTGTCCCGCAATCGTCACCTGTTTCCCGGCACAGAGCGAGTCGATGACCAGAACATCACGGCCCCGCGCGACAAGGGAGTCCACAAGGTGGGAACCGATGAATCCGGCCCCGCCTGTCACCACATCAAACATCAATACCTAATATGTCACCCATGCTATAGGATTACTGCTATGTTTATCGGGATAGATCACGGCACTTCAGCAATGCGGTTTGCCGGCGGAAATGGCGAATTCAAGATCTCGCGCGAAGCGGCAAAGGAGTTTGTCATTGCCGATCTTGCCCGCATCTGCCCCCTGGACGACATTGAGGGAATCGCCGTCTGCTATTCCATGGGAGACAACTTCTCGAAGATCACCCGGATCGGAAAACTCGCCAACCGTGGCCTCGTCAGCCGTGAAGGTGCAGGAAAACATATTGGCGGCGGAACGAGGGTTTACGACGAAGTTGCTGCGAGCGGGATTCCGGCAATCGTCATCCCCGGACTCCACCGGGGCTCTCCCACCGACCCGCGTTTCAAGGTCTATTCCCACCAGACAAGCCCGGAGAAGATCGGCATTGCCTACGAAATCTGCGAAACGCTCGGGGAAGATGCGATCATATCGGATGTCAGCTCCAACACGGTCTCGCTCCTTGTCACCAGGGGAAAACTGGTTGGTGCGTTCGATGCGTGCATCTTTGCGCCGGGCACACATCACGGGGCCCTGGACGTGGATGCCATCCGCAGGATTGATGCCGGGGAATGCACGGCAAACGAGGCATTCCAGCATGCGGGGGTGAATTTCTCGCTGCCCGAAGAGGAGAGGCTGCCGGCCGTTGCCCTGTTTGCAGCAATGGAGTGCGCTGCGCTGCGCCTCCTCAATCCCCGCGCTCCCATTGCACTTGCAGGCAGCCTTGCACCAAAAATCGCCCGGGAAGTTGAGTCGCTTTTAGGCTGCCCTGTGGCAGTTTACGATGAATGGTGTGCTTCACGGGGTTTATTCAAAATTGCCCGCGATGTATTTTTGGGGAAAGATACGATCCTTGGTCTCGATACAGATCTCTAGATTTATATTGATTTATCATGTAAAATTATCTAGGGTTTTTTCCTTGAGAGAACTACGTATCCACGGCAGGGGTGGCCAGGGGTCAGTCACTGCTGCCGAGCTAATTGCTGTCGCTGCCTTCCAGGGCGGCGTCTTTGCCCAGGCATTCCCTGCGTTTGGCGTTGAGCGGCGCGGGGCACCGGTTCAGGCTTTTGTCCGGTTCGATGACAGGAAGATCCGGCTCCGCAGCCAGGTGTATGAGCCGGATTACATCATTGTCCAGGACAGTACCTTAATCAAGGATGTGAATGTTTTTCAGGGTGTCAGGCAGGGGGGCATCGTCATCGTCAACACCGAGAAGAAACCGGACTACAAGGTTCCGGATGGCGTGAAACTCATCACGATCGATGCCACGACCATCGCCCTCAAGGCAATCGGTCTCCCGATCACCAACACAACCCTCATGGGAGCGTTCGCAGCAGCATCCGGCGAGATCCAGTTCGCGGCACTCGAGAATGCACTCAAGCACCGTTTCCCCGGCGAACTGGCAACCAGGAACATTGCTGCTGCAAAGATCGCTTTCGATACGGTCAAGGGGGCAGCATAATGGCACTCGCTGTTGGCTGCCGGGCACGGCCCGGGAAATCACGGGACAACAAGACCGGTTCATGGCGGGTATTCAAGCCAATCTTCGACCATGAGAAATGCTCGAAGTGCGGGATGTGCAGAACACTCTGCCCCGAAGGGTGCATCAGCGAGGATGCCGGGGGATTTTTTGACCCCGACTTTGCCTACTGTAAAGGCTGCGGGATCTGCGCTACCGAATGTCCCAAAGAAGCAATAACCATGAAAAAGGAGGAAAAGTAAATGATGGAAATTACCGAAGGGTCATTCGCGGTTGCGGAAGCGGTCCGTCTCTGCCGCCCGCAGGTGGTCTCGGCGTACCCGATCACCCCCCAGACCCATATCGTCGAGGCACTGGCCGATTTTGTTGCAAACGGCACACTCGATGCAGAATATATCACGGTCGAGAACGAGCTCTCGGCACTCTCGGCCTGTGTTGGTGCAAGCGCAGCCGGTTCAAGGACCTACTCCGCAACCACCTCGCAGGGCCTGATGCTGATGGCCGAAGTCGTCTTCAATGCAGCGGGCATGCGCCTCCCGATCGTCATGTCCATCGCCAACCGGGCCATGGGTGCTCCGCTCTCGATCTGGAATGACATGCAGGACTCCATATCCCTGCGCGATGCCGGCTGGCTTCATTTCTATGCCGAGGACAACCAGGAGGCAACCGACCTTCACTTCCTTGCATACAAAGTAGCAGAAGATCCTTCTATCCAGCTCCCCGTATTTGTCTGTTTTGACGGGTTCATCCTCTCGCACACCTACGAGCCGGTTGACATCCTCTCCCAGGAGCAGGCCGACAGGTTCCTGCCCGCGTTCAACCCTGCCGACAAACTGGATGCTAAAGACCCCATGAGCTTCGGCATGTATGCCACCCCGGATTATTATCTCGAGTTCCGGTACGAGATGGACGAGGCCCAGAAACGGGCAAAGGACGCAATCGCAAAATACGGAAAAGAGTTCGGCACGCTCTTTGGAAGGGACTACAGTGCCTTTATCGAAACGTACCGCCTGGACGACGCGGAAACGGCAATCGTTGCCATGGGCTCCATGTGTGGGACCGTCAAAGATGCTATCGATGAGATGCGAGCTGCCGGTAAGAAAGTCGGTCTCCTGCGGATCCGGGTCTTCCGGCCGTTCCCCATAGAGGAGGTTGCAAAGGCACTCGCTCATGTAAAGCGGGTTGCCGTGCTGGACAAGAACGTCTCCCTCGGTTCCCGTGGAGGCGCAACCGCAATCGAGGTCCGGGATGCAATGTACGGGTCCGCAATCCCGGTGAAGGGCTACATCCTCGGCCTCGGCGGCAGGGACATCCGGAAGAAGGATATCAGGGAGATTGTTTCGCTATCGGAGAAAGGGATAGGCGACCAGTTCTTCGGTCTTAAGAAGGAGTTGATCTGAAATGGCGGAACAGAAGAAAACCTGTGATCTGTTCGACTGCGGACACCGCGCCTGCGGGGGATGTGGGGCATCGCTTGTGGCCCGGCTCGTAACAGAGGCCGCAGGGCCCGAGTCGATCTTTGTCTCCTCCACAGGGTGTATGGAAGTCTTCTCCACCCCATACCCCGAAACGGCCTGGAAAGTCCCATGGATCCACTCGCTCTTCGAGAACGCGGCCGCAGTCGCATCCGGTATCGAGGCATCCCTCAAGAAACAGGGGCGGAAAGAGAAGATCGTGATCATGGCCGGCGACGGGGCAACCTTCGATATCGGCATGATCTCGATCAGCGGCGCCTTTGAGCGCGGCCATGACTTCACCTATGTCTGCTACGATAACGAAGCCTACATGAACACCGGCATCCAGCGGTCGGGGGCAACCCCCTACGATGCCAGCACCACCACGAGCCCTGCAGGCTCGCACTCGTTTGGGAACAAGCGGCCCAAGAAGGACATGCCGGGAATTCTTGCAGCGCACGGGGCCCCGTACGTTGCAACGGCGTCCATTGCCTACCCGGCAGATCTGAAGCAGAAAGTTGAGAAAGCGATCAACACCCCCGGGCCCTGTTACGTGCAGATCCACGCACCGTGCTGCACCGGCTGGGGATTTGAAGGGGAACAGACCATCGCGATTGCAAAACTCGCTATCGAGACCGGCCTCTGGGTGAACTTCGAGATGGTTGACGGCAAGGTCACGAAGGCAAAAAAAGTAGTGCGGAAACCAGTTGAGGAATACCTCAAGACCCAGAAGCGGTTCCGCCACCTCTTCAAACCAACGCGGCAGGATGCCGAAATTGCAACCATCCAGGCAATCGCCGACCGGAACGCCGAGAAGTACGGGATCGATATCAAACTCCCGCCAAAGAAAGAATAATATCCATTTTTTGTCGTTTTCATCTGGCTGGTTTTTCCCTTATCCGGCACGCATCCAGGGGAACATTGCAACAATGTTAATTAATCTCAAGAGCGACATTAGTAGGTTATCGGGCTCGTGGTCTAGTCGGTTATGACGTCGCCCTTACACGGCGGAGGTCGCCGGTTCGAATCCGGCCGGGCCCATCTTTTCTGGAAGTATTAAAAGAGTTATTTCTTGATCACTGATGTGACAGTGATCGTATAGGTCAGGTTTTTTCCTGCCAGTTCATGGTTCTCGTCCCAGGCTACCGTAGAGGGCGTGATATTGAGGATCTTGACATACGCATTCGCCCCATCAGCCGATCTCGTGATGGTATATCGTTCACCAACAACCGGGTTCATATTGGCTGGGAGTGTCGAGCGGTTCACGATATGCACAAGTTCCGGCTTGTAAGTCCCGTAAGCCTTGTCAACAGGAACCCGTATCGTCTTTGTCATCCCGGGGGTCATACCAATCAGCGCTTCTTCAAAACCGGGAACCAGAGTCACATCGCCCATAGTGAACATGAGCGGGGAACTGTTCAGGTTTGAATAAAAAACCGCCCCGTCATCAAGGCTTCCCGTGTAGTAGACCGATACAGTATCCCCGGCCCGTGCGCCGGAGGTATTGAGCAGGAAAAACCCTGCAACAACAGCGGCAACCACCACGATGACCGCTGCTGCAATAATCGCATACCGCCGGGTCCGTTTCTTTCTTGCGGCCACCGCTTCTTTTCCCTTCACTTTCTCTGACTTTTTCATGATATCCTTCCATAGGGTTTTCCGGTAAACTTTATACACTTGCCTTAGCAGCACGAGCAGGTTCATACCGTCCGGGTGTGGCAGAACAGGGGGGGGAAAAACCCTCTATCACAATTGCACGGTATTTATAGCTGCACAACGCATCCGGTAGTGTTGAATATGGCCGACGAAGTGAGGATCGCAGACGTCAACGGGAAAAAAGTCCAGTGGGATCCGGCGCAGATGCGCAAGATCGAGGAACACCCCTGTTTCTCCGAGAAGGCATGCCACGGGTTTGGCAGGTGTCACGTCCCGGTGGCACCGAAATGCAATATCCAGTGCAACTACTGCATCCGGGATTTTGATTGCGTGAACGAGAGCCGCCCGGGTGTCACAACGAAAGTCCTCAACCCTGACGAGTCCATGGACCTTGTCAAGAAAGTTGTGGAAAAGTACAACTACATCAAGGTCGTGGGGATCGCCGGGCCCGGTGACCCGCTCGCAAACGAGGAAACGTTCGAAACCTTAAAACGCCTGCACGAACAGTACCCGAACGTCATCAAATGCATCAGCACGAACGGTCTTCTTCTCCCGGACAAGATCGACCTCCTCCAGAAATATGATGTCGGCAACATCACCGTCACCCTCAATGCCATCGACCCCGAGATCGGGGCCAAAATCTACCAGCACGTGGACTACCAGGGCAAGCGCTACACCGGTCTTGAAGGAGCAAAACTCCTCCTCTCCCAGCAGATGAAGGGAATTGAGATGGCCGTTGAACGCCACATGTTCGTCAAGATCAATACCGTCTATATCCCCGGCATCAATGAAGACCATATCCCGGCGATCGCAAAGAAAGTCGGCGAGATGGGAGTCTACAATTTCAACCTCATCCCCCTCATAGCCCAGTACAAGTTTGCGGGCATTACCCCGCCCACCCCCGAGATGAAGAAGAAGATGCAGGACGAATGTGGCAAATATGTCAAGCAGATGCGCCACTGCCAGCGGTGCCGGGCAGATGCCATCGGCAAACTGGGACACGATGTCCAGTCGTGCATGTACGAGAAATAATCTATTTTTTGGAAATTCCGTGACCAGTTCCTGGCGGTCACGACCTGGCCGGATATTTTTATCCAACAACACTCATGAAAAAAGGATCCTGCATCCGGACTTAAGTCTGGATGCGCGAGATTTCGGGGATGTGATCGGACCTCCCGCTCAGGCTCACGATCCGGTTCAGTTCGTTAATCACCGGCTGCAGTGCGGGGGGTGTGGCCGAATCCTCGGTTTTCACGGTTTTTCCGTGGTAGGTGATACGGTACTGGATCAGATCCGCACTGCCGCGCCGGGAGGTATAGTTCCCCTCAAGCAGGGAGAAGCGGCTCTCATCAAAGAGGGCAGTTATACGATCCAGATCGGTCTGGTTTAAGGTAATTTCGGTATTTTTTGTCTTGCCGGAAACTATCCCTGCCCCATTATCAAAAATAACCAGACGCTCGTCAAACCCGGCAATACCCCCGGTACGGTGGTAATCGACAAAAACCTCCGGGGGGGGGGCCTGTACTTCGGCAGGTGTCTTTTCCCACAGGCACCCGGAGGATACCAGTACAGCAAAGAGAACGAGAGAGAACAGGATCATCCGTTTTCTTATAAACATCCCTCCTGAAACTGGTTACTGTACACGGAAATCAGATCTGCAGGACATCCGCCTTTGCCGGTTTTCCGGCGCTCTTGCGCTCGGGCAGGACATCTTCAAGAGCCGCAATCAGGCTGTCAACCTTTTCATTGTTGAATGTTGCCCGGAATGCCGCAAGTTCGGCAGCGTTCATGATCATGATCCCTTTCTTCTTCATCGGGAGGCCGTTTTCACCGACCGGGTTGATATCGATAGCAAGCGATGCAGCCCGGTTCTTGGTTGCCGGAAGACGGATGAGAGAGACACCTTTTAATGAGGTCTGTTTTCGCTCCCAGTCCGCACCTTCTTCAATAAAGTCCTTGAGGGTTTTGGTTAATTCCATAAGAAGAACTTTTGAGTTATATATTAAAAGGCTATTCGTTCTGATCCGGTCATGTCATACTCCCGGAGGGAAAAGAGGCAACAAAAACCGGTTCAATGCTTATCCGTTTGCATCATGACGCGAGCATAATAAGAGTTCAGGACAAACCGGTTATAAGAATAAAACCATGCCATCCCTGACCCTGCGCCCTGATGAGCCGTTCAACCTGGACGCAACCCTTTCCTGCGGGCAGGTGTTCCGCTGGGATCGCACCGCTGACGGCTGGTGGTACGGGGTTGTCGGGAGCCGGGCAATGAAGATCCGACAGGAGGGGAACAAGCTGACCTATGTCGGGGCGCCGGCTTCGTTTGTCCGGGACTACTTCTCTCTGGACCTTGACCTTGGGGCAGTCCTCGCATCCATAGACCGCGATCCTTTCATTCACGAGTCCATAGCGAAAAACCCGGGGCTCCGGCTCGTGCGGCAGCCCCCATGGGAATGCACGGTCTCCTATATCTGCTCGACAAATTCCAATATTCCCACGATACGGCGCAGGATTGCCTTGATCGCCGAAAAGTACGGCAAACCTCTTGAATTCGAGGGGGGAACCCGGTACGCCTTTCCCAGACCGGAGCCCATCTCCTGCGGGGGCCATGACGGGTTGACGGAATGTAAGCTCGGGTACCGCCAGCCGTACGTGTTCGGGACTTCGTGTATGGTAACCGATGAGAAAGCATGGGAGGAGAAGATCCGAAGTCTCCCGTACGAGGAGGCCAGAAAGGAACTTATGAAACTCCATGGGGTAGGCCCGAAAGCCGCCGACTGCATCCTTCTCTTCGCGTTCCAGAAGTACGAGGCGTTCCCGGTCGATGTCTGGATTCGCAGGATCATGCAGCAGCACTATCTCCCGGAACTGGGCATGGACTCCCCCCTGACCAGTCGAGAATACGACCAGGTTAGACAGTTTGCCCGCGAGCATTTCGGGAAGTTTTGCGGGTACGCGCAGGAATACCTGTACGCGGCAAGAGAAGGATAATTTTTTGCCCGTGAAAACAGGATCGAAAAAGAGATTTATTGACAGGGGTTCAGGAAAAATTACGTCCCGATATCCCAGCTGCAGGAATATTTCTTCTGCTCTTTACTGAGCGAATCAATCGAGAGCCCGAGCGATGCGAGCTTGAGGTTTGCAACCTGTTCGTCGATCTCGTTCGGTACATCGTATACTCCACCTTTCATTTTCTTACCGTTCTTTGCAATATGGAGGGTGCAGAGCGCCTGGAGCGCGAAACTCAGGTCCATGACCTCAATAGGGTGACCCATGCCCTTGGGAGTGGCGAGGTTCACGAGCCGGCCCTCGGCCAGGACATGGACGGACTTCTTGCCAAGTACGAAAGTCTCGATACCATCCCGCTGGATAGTCCGGGTCGCATTCTTACGGAGGTACTCGATGTCAATCTCGACATTGAAGTGACCGGCATTTGCGAGAATGGCCCCGTCTTTCAGTGTGGCAAAATGCTTCTTTGATATGACGGCAAAGTTGCCGGTCGTGGTGACGAAGATGTCCCCGACGGCTGCGGCATCATCCATCGACATGACCATGAACCCATCCATGTGGGCCTCGAGGGCGCGGCGCGGATCAATCTCAGTGACAACAACCTTGGCTCCAAGCCCGTGGGCTTTCCTGGCAAGGCCCCGTCCGCAGTAGCCGTAGCCGGCAACCACGAAGTATTTCCCGGCAATAAGGGTATTCGTGGTGATCATGATAGATGAGAGGACACTCTCTCCGGTCCCGTGGACATTGTCAAAGAAGTGCTTCATCGGGGTGTCGTTCACAGCAACAACGGGGAACTCCAGTTTTCCTTCCGCGGCCATGGCCTTGAGGCGGTGGATACCGGTGGTGGTCTCCTCGCATCCCCCGATGACATTCTTGATAAGGTCGCGGCGCTTGGTGTGGATGTAATGGATAAGGTCCATGCCGTCATCGATGGTAATGACCGGCTTTGCATCCAGCACCTGATCGATGGCAGCATAGTACTCGTCCACCGAGCAGGCCCGCTTTGCAAAACAGTGGACATTTTTCACGTCGTTGAGGGCTTCAGCCACATCATCCTGCGTTGAGAGCGGGTTGCAACCGGTGATGTACACCTCGGCGCCACCGGCGGCAAACGTGGACACGAGATTTGCGGTCTTGGCCTCGACATGGAGCGCCATGCCAATCGTCATGCCGGCAAACGGTTTTTCCTTGACAAACTGTTTTTTTATAGCAGCGAGCACCGGCATATACTGCGCTGCCCATTCAATCTTCAGCTTTCCTGAGCTCATGAACATCCTCACAAAGAGAAGGCCGTAATCTGACGGCCCATATATTTACTACCCTATGAATAGGCACGGCAAGTTACATAAAAACTCCGAACGGCAGACAATGGGAAATATAGAAGAGTCTCCCCCGCCAACCCTCTAACCAATGGTGCTGACGCGACGGATCATTCCCTGCCTCGACCTCAAGGACGGCAGGGTTGTGAAAGGCACGAATTTTCTCGGGCTCCGGGATGCCGGGGACCCGGTGGAGCTTGCCGAGCGGTACAACGAGCAGGGTGCAGACGAAGTGGTATTTCTCGATATCACGGCCTCGAAAGAGAAGCGGGGCATCATCATCGATGTTATCAAACGGGCAGCCGACCAGCTCTTCCTTCCCCTGACCGTTGGCGGAGGGCTGAAAACTCCCGACGACATCCAGCAGATCCTCCGGGCCGGCGCCGATAAGGTCAGCCTGAACACGAGCGCAGTCCTCGATCCCACCCTCCTTACCCGTGGAGCCGAGGCATTCGGGACGCAGTGCATTGTCTGCGCCATGGATGTGCGCCGGAATTTCACTCAAAATGAGAAGGCCATCCCCGTTATTCTCGAAGATGGCCGGACCTGCTGGTACGAGGTGGTTATCTACGGCGGGAGCAAGCCGACCGGGATCGATGCCGTTGCCTGGGCAAAGGAAGCCGAGGAACGGGGTGCCGGCGAGATCCTCTTAACCAGTATGGAAACCGATGGCACCAAGAACGGTTTTGATATCGCAATAACATCTGCCATCTCCGAAGCAGCGGGCATCCCGGTCATCGCGAGCGGCGGGGTAGGGACGCTCGAACATTTCTATAACGGGTTCACGAAAGGAAAAGCCGATGCCTGCCTTGCGGCAAGCGTCTTCCACTACGGGGAATTCACCGTAAAAGAAGTAAAAGAGTATCTCAGATCGCGGGATATCCCGGTACGGCTCTGAGATCAAACTCGAACGCTGCAACGGAGTGCTCGAGCTCGAAGGCCACGAGCACGGCGGGATGGATCTCGCCAAAGACACCCACTTTTTTCCCTGCAACGATGATATCGCCGCGGCGCCCGTCAATGAAAGCCGGATCGGCCGATTCCTTAACCGTATAGTCAATTGATAGCTCGTGGAGCACTGCATCGGCAGAAGCGTACGCTTCCGAGAAATCCGCATCCGGGTGAGTGCTGACGCCGGCAGCCTGCTGGTGCGTGCGGCAGTCCAGCACCACGTCGCCGACCGTGAAGAGGCGCTGGGGCAATTCGCGGTGCCGGTTTAAAGTGAGGAACTCGAGGAGAAGGGGCAAAAGTTCTGTCCTGACTACCGTGTTCTCGATGCTTATCGGGTGCATGATGTGGAGGAGGCCTTTTGTCTGCTCCCGCTGCATCCTCCGGTAAAGCACGTCCTCGTTTGTGAGCGTGAACGGCATCACTTCAAGGTAGCCAAGGCCCGTGAAAGCCTCGCGGGCAAGAGCGGCATTTACCTGGACCGGGTGGGGTTTTCCCACCGTGTAGGTCTTGGGCGGCAGGGATTCAAGTTTGTCATAGCCGTATGCAATGGCCACATCCTCGAAGATATCCCAGTCATGCATGATGTCGGCCCGGTAGCAGGGCACCTGGACTTTCACGTTGTCCGCACCGGCCGGTTCGGCCCCGAAGCGCATCCGCTGGAGGTATCCGGCCATGGACACCGGGGTCAGGCTGACACCGAGAATCCGGGAACATTCCGTAACGCTGATGATCCGCTCTGCGGGAGCAAGCGTGGGGGTCTGGATGCCACCAATCTCCACGCTCTCGATGCTTGCGCCGGCTTCGGCCATCGCCGTGCAGATAATGTTAACAGCAACTCCGACCGCCCGCTTGTCGGTGCCGGTCGTATCGAGAAGGATGTTCTTCGTGTCGATGGTGACCCGGGTCCTTTCCCCGTTAATAATAGGCGGGAACGAGAGGACGTGATCGTCATCGTCCACAATCAGCGGGAAGAGCGGGAAGTCTTTCACGATCTTCGCGTAGTCCCGGCCTTTCGGGTGCTTCTCGAGGATCTCCTCCATCGTCATCTTCTCGCTAAAGTCGAGCGGGATGAAACCCCGGCTCCGGCGCGAGGCAATATAGTGGAATGGTGGTTTCACCGTGTCCATGTCATGGATGCCTATGGCGACCTTGGACCTGCCCCGGCCAACCGCCCAGTGGAGCGATTCCTGGAGGGACATGATACTCTGGATCGACTCATCGTCGAACGAGACCCCGCGGATGACTGCCGCTCCCAGGACGGGGCGGATATTCGCAAGCTGGGGATCGATCGTGAACTTGATACCGGATGGCTTTACCGAATAGACCGGGAGGCCGATCTCAATCCCGAGATAGCCCCGCATTGCCCGGGCTACGCCTTCAGGGCTGAAGAGGTCCGGCCGATCGGGGAAGAACTCCACATCTGCATGGTCCTCCTCGACCCGTTCCACATCTGAGCCGATGAGGGGAACTTTATCGAGGATCGTCTTCCGATCAGTGCGGGTGAGCCGCTCAAGATATTTGTAGGGGAGCGTGATGACTGCCATTTCAGAGCCCTCCTTTCGTGTTTCGCAGGGACGGAGTCTCCCGCAGGAACGCGACATCGCTCTTGTGCAGGAGGCGGAGATCCTTGAGGCCGAGGCGGAGCATCGCTATGCGGCTCACGCCAAGACCCCAGGCAAGGACTGGATAGGTTACCCCGAGCGGGGCGGTGACCTCCTCGCGGAAGACGCCGGCGCCACCCATCTCGATCCAGCCGATGCCTTCGACATACACCTCAGCATCAAGGCTTGGCTCGGTGTAAGGGTAGAACGAGGGCTTGAACCGGACACTCTCAAAGCCCATCCGGTTGTAGAACTCCCGGAGGATCCCGAGCAGGTTCCCGAACGTGACATTCTCGTCCATCACGATCCCTTCGAGCTGCTCGAACTCGGCAAGGTGCGTGGTGTCGATAGTCTCGCGCCGGTATACCCGGCCAACACAGAAGGCCTTGACGGGCGGCTTTAAGTTTTGTGCAAGGTGCTGAATGGAGACGCTCGTAGTGTGGGTCCGGAGTACGCACTGCTCGGCCTTCTCCTCGCGCCATGCGCCGCCCCAGCCGGTGGAAGAGGTTTCCCCCCCGGAGATGTGCATAGCCTTGACTTTCTCGTACCCTTCCGGGAGCGGGAGGGTCTCATTGAGGTAAAACGTATCCTGCATCTCCCGGGCCGGGTGATCCTGCGGCTGGAAGAGGGCATCGAAATTCCAGAATGACTGCTGGACGATCCCGCCATAGAGTTCCTCGAAGCCCATCTCGAGGAGGATCTCCCGCATCTCGGCAATGATCCGCTGGTACGGGTGGATCTTACCGGGGTATGCCTTCTTCGGGAGTTTGCTCACATCATATTTGCGGAAGGTGAGATTCTTCCATTCACCGGAGATGATCTGTTCCCGGGTGAGAGTCCCGGTCTCTTCGCGGAGATCAAGGCCTTTCTTGACGATGGTGATTCCTTCAGGTGTGATGGCGATGGCATTACGGACCGTCTCGCACTCTTCAAGGATACCACGCTTGATGAGCTCTTTTGTCTTTGCGTCACCGGCTGCCGGGTTCCTGAGCGCAGATTCGTCTGCATCAGTAGAAGCTCCGGGCATTTTTGTAACGGATGTACCTTCGACTTTGACCAGCCCTTTCTTCCGGAGCTGGCCAAACCCGATCCTGAAGGCTTCGTGCTTCTGGAGATCAGCAAGCGTGGTGCCAGGAAGGATGAAACGGAGGAGCTGGGTCTCGGGAAGGCCAGTGTTCGCGTAGGTCTTCCCTTCGTCTGTGTATACAAACTCCTTTACCACGATCCGCCCGACGGTGGCAAGTCCCTTGTCCTCAAGAAGGTGGGCCCACTGCACCACGGCCTCGGGTGTTGCCCCCATCAGGCCGGCGAGATGCGGAGCATCTGCCTTCTTTTCCGATTCAAGTGTTGCAAGCAACCGCTTCTCGTTCTGTGTCAGTTCTGCCATGTCACACCCTGATTTTGTCTGCTGCTGCGTCCATCTTTTCCCGGAAGTCTTTCAGGAACGCGACTACCCGCTCGGCCGTCTCCTTCTTGCACTGGCCGCAGGTAATCTCGCCGGCCGTGCATTTCCGACGGATCTCTGCGAGCTCACTATCGTCCGTCACCATGTGGAAGAGGTTGAGGAGGAAGAGCGAGCACTTGTCCGGCTCGCCGCCAAGGCGCTTCTGTTCCTCTAAAGTCATTCTCCCGCCGGTGATCCCGCTCATCACTTTCTTTCTTACCGTTGCCTCGGGCTCATGGAAGGAGATGAAACTCTCCGGCACGCTCGACGACATCTTCCCCCCGGTGAGGCCCGGCATGAAGATATGGTAGGTGGATGAGGGAGTGTAAAACGCAAACCCGCCGTGCGCCCGCTCGATCTCACGGACTTTGCCTTTTACGTCGGTGCACTGCGCCCCCTTGATGTCCACGTGCCCCTCGTACTTCTTCGCATGTGGGAAGGCTTTCTTGACCGCTTCGAGCGCTGCCTCGGGAGCATTCTTTGACCGGACGCTGATGTACCCGTCCCGCTCCTCAACGGTGAACATCCGCATTTTATGGGCAATACCCCGGGTCAGGCGGATATGCGGATCCTGATCCACCCCGACCGGGACAAGGGTCGGCGCAGGCTCGCGGTCGATCTGCGGATAAAGAATGTCGGCAACCTGCGTGATCACACTGTCCGCATGGGCGAGATCTGTCTCCTGCGAGAAACCGTAGATGGCCGAGAGTTCCGAGAAGTTGACCTTGGTAGCAGCTTCGAACGCAAGATCCTTGAGCCGGTTGTTCCGGCTCTGGAAGTAGGTCTCCCCCTCAAACCCGAGTGCATACAGGCAGGCGAGGTATTCTTTTCCGTAATCGTTGCATTTCTCCCACGAGAGGCCCCGGACCGCATGGGCTTCCCGGTCTGCGATCGTGATGTAACCGTTGCCGCCCTGCTGCACGTGCCAGACAACCTCTTTCATTACCATCAGGTGGCCAAGGTGCGGGTGACCACTTGGCATGAACCCGGTCAGGATGTGGAACGGAGACTTTGTCCTGATCGCGTGGGCAATCTGGTTGTAATCGCGGTGGCCGACCACGATACCCCGGCGCATGAAATACGGGACTTCGGGGAGTTCCGCGAGCGCGGGAGATATCGCATCTATACCGAATTCAGCAAACGTCTTCTCGATGTCAAGGGATGGGGTGCTTGACCAGGGGTTGATCTGGGGAGCGGGCATGGTTGTATCACAGTTTTATTCGTGCAAATTCGACGAACTGGATTCCGGAGGAATGTACGGCGCCAAAGAACATCTTCTTTTTGACGCTGTGCGCCATCCGCACGGAGCGGGAGATGACACTCATCGGGAGGACCGACTCCTTCTCGACAGCATGGACCAGGAGGTCGGAGTGGACATTCTTGCCGCAGTAGACCCGGAAGTGGTGGCCGAACTTGTAGCCGGTCCGCGGGGTGAACTGGTGCGCCCGGAGGTCTGTATAGACCGCAATCTTGCCATCGAGTTCGTTGTCGGTCTCCTGTGCCAAAGCAAGGAAATCAGTAGTACTGATTGGTTCAGACCCTTTCGTGAGCCGGATAATCCCTTTCTCCATTAAGGAGAGGAGTTCCACGGGGCCGAGGATCAAACGTTCAGGATCCATCCGTTTCCCGTACCCGGCCTGTTCAAGGTCGGACTGGGGCGGGACCCGGACCAGGGCGGATTTCCCGATGAGCAGGGCATCGTGCTCCTGAAGGGGGGGGAGCGGGCTCGTGGCATCGGCAAGTTTCTGAAGTTTGATCTCATAGTACGTGAGCTCTTCCTCGTCGTCCACGACCGCAAGCACATACTGTTTGCGCATGTTGCGTGAGGCCAGCACTTCCTCGATAAGCTTCTCGAACCGGACCGGGTCCCGCTCCGAGAGGACGCGGACAAGGTACACCGACTCCCCCTTGCCCGGTTTTTCTCCGCGCCGGAAGACCCGGAAATCGTGCGGTCCGGTCTGGACCACGTACCCGCGCTCGCGGAGATCGCGGTACACGAGAAAACTGCGCATGAAACCAGGCTCATTGGAGAGCTCGGCAAAGAGGGTATCGAACGAGTAGCCGGGAACTTCTATCCTCTGGCGGTGGAGGAGGTAAACCGCTTCCTGCGGGGAGAGACGGAGACCATCGGCTTCCGGCCGGCCATACCCGCTCTGCTCGTACAGCGCCTTTCCTTCTTTTCCCGTCCGGATCGTTATACCGTCAAATACTGCTTTCACTGCCGGATATATTATCTTCGGATGATTATAAGGGCGCCTGAAGCGCGGGGAAAAGAGGGAAAATTCATCCAGGTGCCGTTGCGCAGAAATTCTTATGGATTACAATAAAGGGATCAATGCCTATAAAAAGAGTGAAATCGAATTTGTATAGTCAGATCGTATCTCATAAGTATGCTTAATTGCACGTCCCCCAGAGTGAATCTCATTCCGGGAAGATTTGGGTAATACTACAGGATAGATCGGCCCCACACCGGAATTCTTTTCAGGCCAAATCTCGCGGCGGAAAATGATGGTGAACGAATACAACGACCCCGGATGCCGACTCAGAAGCGTTCTTGACCTTGCGTGCTTTCTTGCACGGTCCGAGGTGAACGGCCCCGGCACCCGGGCAGTTGTGTGGGTGCAGGGTTGCCCCCACCGGTGCGAGGGGTGTTTCAACCCGCAGTTCCAGGCATTTTCTCCCGCAAAGCAGATTCCTGTCGGCAATCTTGCGGAAACTATTCTCTCTCTTTCCAATATTGACGGGGTTACTTTTTCTGGAGGCGAGCCATTCGCCCAAGCGGTTCCTCTCGCAGCGCTGGGACGGCAGGTCCGCGATGCAGGGCTCACCGTAGTAACGTATACCGGGTATACCTATGATAACCTTTCACAAGGTACGGTCAAAGGGTGGGAGGAGCTGCTCGCGGTGACCGACCTCCTCATTGCCGGCCCATATATTCCCTCCCTCCGGTGCACCGACTCCTTAAAAGGCTCGTCCAACCAGCGGATTATCCCGCTCAGCGGGAGGATAACGATGCCATCACATGTGGAAGACACACGGTGTATAAGAACTGAATTCACCATTGCAGCTGACGGCAGCATCACAACATCCGGTTTTCCAGAAACGGGATTCCTCCGGGTGCTGGCAGACCGCTGCAGGGGGGCGTAAGATGTCACACTACAGCAGGGTGAAGACTACATTCCACAACCGCGAGGCGCTCGTTTCCTGCCTGACAAATCTCGGGTACACAGTCGAGATAGATGCCGTTGTGAAAGGACACCACGGCGAGCATTCCGTGGATATTGCAGCAAAGAACAAGCAGGGCTGCGGATTCGGATTTGTGAAAGGCCCGGACGGGATCTACGATATGGTAGCCGACTGGTGGGACGTTGCCGGTGCGGACGAACAGAAGGTCCTGCTGGAACTCTCGCGCCAGGCAGAAACCATCCAAAAGGAATATGCACGTAGGATGGTCATCGAACAGACCACCCGCGAGGGATACGAGATCGTCTCCGAGACAAACGAAGAGAACGGTAGTGTTCGGATTGTCGTGCGGAGGTGGGAATAATGCAACACGTCGAGCCGGACTTTGCCCGCAGACTCAATATATCGCTCCGCGCCCGGGTGACCCTGATGGTAGTCATGACACCCGAGGAAGAGCGCGTGATTTCCCGCATCCGGGAGGTCTGCGAGAGGTGGGAGCCACCCCGCCAGTGTATAACTTGGGACAGCGTGGACGGTTACCAGGTGATTACGGGCAACAAGAATTTCCACACCCAGTCCCGCGACCCGCTCGCTGCTCTCGACGATATCCAGAAGACCGACGAGAACACGGTGATTGTGATGAAGGACTTCCACGAGTACTGGAATAATCCGCAGGTGAAGCGCCGGATCCGCACCTTATCCCAGAAGTTCCGGTATAACCGCCGCTCCATCGTGATCGTCACGCCGGTCCAGCGGGTCCCGGAGGAGATCCGGGACGAGGCGGTCCTGGTCCACTTCCCGCCACCCGCATCTGCCGAGCTCTCGGCGGACCTTGATGTGCTCCTTGCAACGAGCGGGATAAAAAGTTCGCTCTCGAAAGCAGGGCGGGAGAAACTCATCCAGGCAGCACTCGGGATGACCCTGAACCAGGCCCGCCGTTCATTTGCAAAAGTCCTCGTCACGCGGGGGACCATCGACGAGCAGGACATCGACACCATCATTGCGGACAAAAAAGAGGTGCTGAGCCAGTCAGATGCGCTTGAGTTCTACAGTTTCACCGAGACGCCCGAGAACGTGGGCGGCCTCTTGGCACTCAAGGAATGGCTCCGGCTCCGCGAGCGGGCGTTCACGAGCGAGGCCCGCGAGTACGGGCTTCCATCCCCAAAGGGGATCGCTCTCATAGGCATCCCGGGGACAGGAAAAAGTCTGACAGCCAAGATGATCGCCGACCTCTGGCACCTCCCGCTCCTCCGGCTCGATGTGGGCGCCCTCTTTGGGAGCCTGGTCGGGGAATCCGAGGAGCGGACACGGCGTGCGCTTGCCCTTGCCGAGACGATTGCGCCCTGCATTCTCTGGGTGGACGAGATCGAGAAGGCATTTGCATTCGGGAGCGGGGACGCGGGGACGAGCCAGCGGGTCTTTGCCCATCTCCTGACATGGATGCAGGACAAGACCTCGCCCTGCTTTGTGGTGGCAACCGCAAACAACATCGCTGCACTCCCGCCAGAACTCCTCCGGAAAGGGCGGTTTGACGAGATCTTCTTTCTGGACCTGCCGAGCCTGGACGAGCGGCGCGAGATCTTCGCAGTCCACTTAAAGAAACGGAAGTGCATTCCTGCCGATTTCGACCTTGACCTGCTTGCCCGCGAGAGTGACGGATACGTTGGGGCCGAGATAGAGCAGACCATCATCGACGCGATGTACCAGGCCTTTTCCGAGAACATGCGGCGATTGACCACCGCAGACATCAGTTCATGCATCAGGAAACAGGTGCCGCTCTCAGTCTCCCAGCGTGAGACGGTGGCCACCCTCAGGGCGTACCTGGCCGAAGGGCGGGCGATCTCCGCTTCAAAGGAGGTAGCCCGCAACACTCAGGATGCCGCATGCTTCATTGCACTTGAGACATTTGAGAATCCCGGGATGTGAGGCCATGCAATCCCTCGATCTCCCCCCGGTCATCAGACGGTGGTTTTCCCGGAACCGGGTACAAAAACTGGCCCGCATAATCGGAACCGGGGATAGTGCAGCAGTCCGCACACTGGCAGAACTGTACGCTGCCATGGATGACCCGACTACCCGCAGTCTCGCCGGAACCGCGCTTTCCTCCCTCACTTCCCCGGAACAGGTGGACACCCTCTGCCGGGAAGTGCTCATCCAGGACTCCCCAGCCCTTGCCGGCCTCTCGGGGGACTGCAATTACCTGCCATCAAAGAAGGGTGACCGGGCGCTCTACCTCTTCTGCACAGGGAAGCATACCGGTAAAACCGGTACAGCAACCGACCTTGCCCTGGGATACCTGAGGGCGGATGCTACGATCCGGTTCCGCACCCGCATGGCTGCCAAGACCCGGGGGACAAAACAAATCCTTGCACGGGCTATCTCCGCCCCAGACATGCCGAAACCCGAAGCATGGTCATATGGAGAATGGGAAACCGTGGTCGAAGGCCTGTCACAGGAACATGCGTGGGACGAACTCTGGCAGGTTCTCCCCATGGCACCTCTCCCGCACGCAGTCGCGGCCGTTACCGAAATGAAGAATGCGGGATGGAGCCCGGAGGGCGATGACCGGCTGGTGTGGGATGAGATTGTCAAGACTCTTCCCGATCGCTGGACATATCCCTCACCGGCCTGCGATAAACGGCCCGTGATCGGCCGACCGGCAGCTCAGGTCTCGCACCTCTGCATCTCCCGGGACGGGTCGCTCCTTGCAACCGCCAGCTGTGACGGGATGGTTGCTCTCTGGCGCATGGGAGCAACAGGATGCTCAGGTGAGATTGTCACGGGACCGGTAAGGTTCATTTCGATCTCCCGCGATAACCGTCACCTCGTATCCTGCATTGAGGCAGGAGTTATCCAATGCCACGATCTCCAGAGATCTATCCTGAACTGGTCGAGAAACCCCGTCGAGGGGGAAGTGACCGCACTCCAACCGTCCGGTGATGAACGGACACTTCTTATTGGAGATAACCGGGGTACTCTGCACATCCTTGATGTGCGGGATGGCAGAATCCTTCAGATCGTTCCGCTGCATATGTCACCGGTGACCTGTCTTATCCCTTCGCCAGATGGGACCGCCGTCGCCTGCGGACACATGGACGGGATGGTCTCGGTTGCCGGAATCGCGGACAGTACTGTCAGGTACCTGCCGCCCGGTCCTCCCGATCCCGTCAAATCGGTTGTGTTCGCAAATAAGGGAACCGGATGTCTTGTCATCCATGACCGGGCACTCCCGGTACTCCATGACATCCGGACCGCGACTCGAACCAGGGTATTTTCGGAACATGCCGGGCATACCATCTGTTCAGTTGCCTCAATAGAAGGCGGGTGGTTCGCCATAGGAAGCAATGACCACACCATCCGGTTCTGGGATATCCGTAGCGCCGGGCCTGCTGCGGTTATCCCACTCTACAGCCGGCATGCCACCTGCTGCGCAGCGACACCGGACGGCAGGTTTTTTACCGCAGGATTCGATGACGGGACTATCCGCATCTATCGCATGCCCGACCACCGGCTGGTGCGGGAATACAGGGGGCATAAACGGGCGGTAACCTCCTGCACGACATCTTCGGACGGTTCGCGTCTTGCAACAGTAAGCTGGGACGGAACAACCAAACTCTGGCGTATTCCAAACGGGGAGATCATCCGCACCATCGACACCCATGCCGGGAGTATTGCCGCACTTGCCGGTTCGGAAAAAGGCTCCTTCATCGCAGCAGTGACCAGAGACGGTATAGCCCGGGTCCTGACAGGGGGGGATGGCAGCGCTGCCGGGACCATCGATCTCTATACGCCAGATGTAAGGACAGCGGCAATGAGCCCAGATGGCATGTACCTTGCCTGCGCCGGGGCAGACTCGACCCTGAGGATCTGGAACGTCCGCAATGGGAGCCTTACTGCCAGCATGGACAAGACGGGTACATCGCAGCGGTGTTGCACTTTTTCGCCGGACGGTGTGTCGCTTATCACCGGGGGATGGGACGGGATCGTCCGTATATTCAGCATCCCGGAGGGGAAGCCTGGAAGAACGCTCGCAGGGCATTCGAGTATTGTCACCTGCTGTGCCGTAATGCAGAATGGCTCCCTCATCATCACCGGCAGCAACGATAAGACCGTAAGAATCTGGCGGGACGGGACAGAAACCGCCACGGTCCTAAAAGAATCGCGCACCGGCATCAGGGCAGTTGCCATCTCTCCGGAGGACACGCTTCTTGTCGCAGGAGGAGCGGATGCCATTATCCGGCTCTACCATCTTCCGCGCGGGACGCCGGCCGGGGAGCTGCCAGGCATACCCGGGAACGTGACCGCTCTCGCCTTCGATCATGATGGGAACATCCTTGTTGTCGGCTACGATACGGGCATCTGCGCATACTACGCGATCCATGAACAGAAACTCATCCGCACGGAGGCACTCCACATAGGTGCCATTACCGGAATTGTGGTGCTCCCGCAGGAGAAGATCTTTGTGACGAGCGGAGAGGACGGCACCTGCAGGTTTCACCCATTCCCGGTCTCCACGTTCCTTACCGGTATAACGCCCGCCGACATTGTACCGGTCCATGCTGAAGCGGATGCCTCACGCGGAAGTCCCGACGGTCGGTCGTGGGCATTCCTGTACCGCATCCTTGCCGCACGGTTCCGGAACGAGATCCAGATCTGTCCATCAACCGGGGTAATCGGGCGGTACGATATCCAGATTATGGGGTGACTGCAGTGGAACACACACAGATTTCCGAAGAACCCGTACGACTCGGGGTCGATTTCGGGGTGAGTACAACCATCATAACTGTAGGCGATCCTGCGGGAGGATTCCCCACACTGGATCTTGAAGATATATCCCACATTGTCCCGGGAATTCCCGGGAAAAACGGGGTGTACCTGGTGCCGTCCCTTATCCGGTACGAAGAGGGATGTGTGGCAGGTATCGGCGACGAAGTCTTACGCACAGGTAGGGAACAGGAGGCCTCAACCGCCCGTTCGATGCGTCGGTACCTTTTCGACAACAGCCCCGTTCAGGTGTCAACGGGAAATGGTCACATGATCCGCTGCGGGGTGGCTGCAGCGGAGTTCCTCACCATTGTCCTCTCGCGTGCAGTGGGGCAGTATCCCGGTGGGGCCAACATGGTCTTTGCCCTGCCTGCAGATGCGTCAACGGATTACCCGGCATGGCTGGAGCGCATCAGCCGGGCTGCCGGGGCCCGCTCCTGTTCGTGGGTGAACGAGTTCCTCGCAGCGGCCCTAGGATACGGGGTATACCCACAGGCCGGCAAGCCGTTCCTCGTCATTTCCTTTGCGGAGACCGAACTCACGGTAACCGTTGTGATTGTGGTAGAACCGGGTACTGGGCATGAGTGGGAATGTGTGCGGATGGCCGGGCGCGCTTCCATCCCCACCGGGTGTCAGGTTGTTGATGCCTGGATCGTGCAGGATCTCCTCACCCGCTTCCGGATGCTGGAGAGCAATCCCCGAGAGGAGCGGATCCGTCCCCTGTTATTTCGGGAGGCACGGCGGGCCCGGGAGCGAATCCCGTTCGAGGGGATGGCGGAGATTACAGTCACCGAGCCGGTGGGGGGCAGGACATACACTGCCCATTACGGGCCGGAGGAACTCACCCGGGTGCTGGACGGGCACGGTGTCATCCAAAGCGTGCGGGACGTGCTCGACCGGGCGCTCTCTGCCCTGCGGGCACAAGGGCAGGAGGAGACAAGAATAGCATCCGTCCTTCTCATAGGCCCAGGTTGTACCCTACCGGGGGTTGCGGAATCGGTCCGGGACCGGTTCCCCGGAATCACAGTCCATGTGGGCCATGAGATGGATGCCGTTGCCCGCGGGGCTGCAGCCTTTGCAGAACCGGCCCGGGCACCTGACCGGATAACCAACTCCTATGCACTCCGCTACTGGGATCCGTCTGCACAGGAACATCGCTACCGGTTTCTCGTGCACAGCGGGACACGCTTCCCAAGCGAGGGGCAGATAGCCCGGATCACCATCAGCGCTGCCTATGACGGCCAGACCCACCTCGGGATCCCGCTCTTCGAGATAGCAGGAAACAAGGACAGGGAATGCGCAATCGAGCTGGTGTCGGACACTGCCGGGGGTGTCCGGCTCGCCGGGCCAACAGAGGATGCCGGGGCAACGGTGCAGGCAGTGCCTGTGAACGATCGGAACATACCCCTGCTCATTGCCGAGCCGCCAGCAAAGAAAGGCGAGCCTCGCTTCGAGTGCACGTTTGTCATCGACCGCGAGCGCTACCTCTGCCTTTCAGCCCGCGATCTTGCAACAGGAACGCTCGTGAAACTGAACAGGCAGGTCTACCGGCTGACATAACCGGGTAGAGGGGATACACACCATGGAGATGCAGGAACTCGAAATAACCATTGACAAAAACGGAATGATCCAGATTGCGGTTAAGGGAGTACACGGGGCGGGATGCGATGCGCTGACAAAGGATCTGGAAGATGTTATCGGTACGGTTGAAGAACGGACCTATACTGCCGAATACTACGAACAGCCAGGTGAAGTCCAGAACTTCCAGTACCAGAACCTGCGGTAAGAGACAGGCGATTTTACCTAACAGAAGTTCTCGGTCACGTAGATCTTGTCATCGGGTGCGAATGCGACGCCTATCCCTTCAAGGGAATATGAGCTCGTCAGGATATTCTCCCGGTGCCCGGTGTTGTTCATCCACCCGGCAACTGCCGTGTCGGCAATCTGCTCGGCCGAATTCCAGTCATAGGCAGTGACGGTTCCATTCGGGTCGTTTGTATTGGTGTAATAGAAGCGATACCGGTTCCCCTGGAAGAGGTTCTCGGCTATCCCAAGTGTCGAATAGCTCTTGTAGTAGCGAATGCACGGGTACCCTGCATTATCCCCTCTCGCCCGTGCATTCTTCCCATCCGGGTTGATGTGATCGAAGAAATCCCGGGTCACCATGTCCCAACTGTGCCCGCGGGCGATATCCGCGAGGAACGGATCATAGGAAAGGGGGGCAAGACCGTTCTTCTCCCGTTGGGTATTAATCATGTCATGGATACGCGATTCAATGACCTTGGGATCGAGCGCGGGCGCTCCCGGAGAGGAACTTGTAACAGAACTTGTCGGGGGCTGGATGGGGACATGAGTTACCGCGAGGGTTATCTGCGACGTGGGGCGGGTTGTCGGGATCTCCGTGGGAACGGTTGTGGGTGTTGCGGTGAAAAATGTGGCTGCCGGGACAATGAGCAGGGTGGTAGTATCGAGGGTCGTTCCAACCGTGGGAATAGTCGAAACAGAGGGTGACAGTGCGGCAGGTGCAGTTGTCGGGAGTGAACCGGGTATGCTCATCACAGGAGCCGCAGTCAGACCCCCAGTCTGCGGCCCTGCAGGCGCCATCGACACGGATCCTTCCCGGTCCCCGGAAAAGGTTGCAGACGGGGGTACTGTGGAGGAATGCGGGATGAGCAGGACCAGGGCAACACATACTACGGCAGCGACTACAAGCACAGCGACCACTATGAGCAGATGCAGGCTCGCGGGTTGTAGAGATCCGGCAGGAGGGACAGGCGCCGTCGTCTCCGCTACAGGTAGAACGGGCGCACCGCAGGAAGTGCAGAATTTCAGGGACGAGGAAATGAGGGGGGCGCCGCATTTCCCGCAGAACCGGTTATTCATAATATCAGGAGTCATGATTTCGATGCGGGAGCAAAAAGGGTATCTGAAAACAGGGTTACCCGGCAAGGTCACGGACGGCCCGGATATTCCCCCGGTCGTCACGGCGCTCGTCAACGGGAGTCTCGCAGACGAGAGGGAGGGAGGAAAAGACCTTGTTGTGCAGTATGTGCCGGAACCCGTCCTCTCCAATGAAGCCAAGGCCGATGTGCTCGTGACGGTCAAGGCCACTGCCCTTATCGCCTTTCGTGTCGTTGAGGTGGATGATCCTGATATTTTTCAGACCGATCTGCTCGTCGAATTGCCCGAGAGTCTCGGCGATACCGGCCTCAGTCCGGAGCTCGTAACCAGCAGCGAAGGCATGACAGGTGTCAAAGCAGACTCCAATGCGTTTCGTGTCGGAGAGCCCGTCAAGGATTCCCTGGATGTGCTCGAAACTGCTCCCAACACTGTTCTTCTCGCCCGCGGTATTCTCAAGGAGGAGCATTGCCCCGCTGTTTGAAGCTGCAAGGGCAGAATCAATTGCCCGGATCACCCGTTCCCTTCCACCAGCCATGCCATCGCCAAGATGGTGGCCGAGGTGGGTGACGAGGTAGGGGATACCAAGCGCCCCGCACCGGTCCAGTTCGGAGGTAAGGGTTGCAACCGACTTCTCGTACACCTCCACTTTAGGTGAGGCGAGGTTCGGGAGGTAGGGCATGTGGTCGACAGGGAGGATGCCAGTGGTCCTGATCTTCTGCCGGTAGAGTTCCACAACTTCATCGGAGAGCGGGAGATAACTCCAGCCCCGGGGATTGCGCGAGAACATCTGGAAGACATCGCACCCTGCATCATTTGCCCGGTCCACAGCGAAATCGAGCGAGCTCGCAATCGAGACGTGGACCCCCACTTTTACCATTCGGTTTCTCCCTCCATTGTACCTGATCATCGCGTGCGGGAATTATTAGGGCTTGTGATCGGAGCAGGGGCGATAGAGCCGGTGTTCCTTGAACGACTGCCGATACAACCACTACTACCATGAAAGACCGGGTTTTTATTCTCGCAGGGAAATAATCCCGGGATGAATTATCTTTACATGCTCCTGAAATTCATTATCGGGGGCAGCGTCATTGTCGGGGTGACGTTTCTTGCTGAACAGGTAGATCCCCGGTACGGAGGCATGCTCGCCGCAGCGCCGATCATCACCACCCTCGCGTTCCTCTTCACTTACAGCGAGGCCGGCCAGGAGACGACACGGCAGCTGGTCGTATCGGCATTCTGGTTCGCGATCCCGAGCATCCTCTTCCTGCTGACGTTATATTTCCTTCTGACCAGATTCAGCTTTTTCCCAAGCATCGGAGGGGCATACGGAGTCTGGATCGCGGCACTCCTCATCATAAACAGCATTGTTTCAAGCGTTTAAGTACTGACGTCACCAGGGGGAGGAGCGCGATGTTAGCAGTAACTCCACACAACACGTTCTCCCGGCCCGCCCGGACGATAACTGCATATGAGCCGGCGGGCGCAGAAACTCGTTGGCATCCTGTTTCTCGTTTCAGCCATACCAATCCTGTTCGCACCAAATATTCCCAGGTTCCCGCTCATTGCCGGCACATCCTGCTTTTGCTCGGCTGCCTGACACATCTTCTCGCGGACTCGGTAACACGGGCAGGGTTGCTAGGGTGATCCGACACCTACGACGGAGGAAAACCCGAAGAATCCGGATCTACCCTAGAGATGTTGCCGGTATATCGGAACGCATTCTTTGGCACCAGGATTTCAAACCGGGCGCCGGTGCCGGGGTTACCCGTCTCCCGGATCGTGATCCCGGTGATGGCGAGGATCTCCCGGACCAGGAACAACCCAAGACCGGTATTCTTCCCAAAACCGCGATTGAACAACCGGACCTTGCTTTTTGCAGGGATCCCCAGGCCGTCATCCTCGATCACCAGGGTCAGACCGTCCTTTCCAAGGTCAGCCGCAACCCGCATCATTGTCATTTTCTCTCCGCCATACCGGAGCGCATTATCAAACAGATTATAGAAGACCTTTGCAAGGAGGGGGTCCGCCAGAACCTCAACATGTGTTACCTCGCACACCAGCCGGATATTCCCGAATGGTAGAGATTCCCACGATGTCCCGACAAGGCGCCCGATATCCTGCCAGGAGGGGACTTTTGCTCCCATATCATCAATGATGGACGTGAAACTGATCTGTTGATCAATGACATCCGCTATCTTCTGTTCCCGGTTAATAATCTCCAGCATACGGTCAGGATCGGCAACCGATGCCCGAGATAGTTCCAGCCACCCGCCAAGGGCCAGCAGCTGGTTGCGGATATCGTGACGCGTGATGTTCGTCATGAGCGTGAGCTGCCGGTTTGCCTGCCGCAGGGCATTCTCAGCATTCTTTAAGTGGGTGACGTCATGGAGGAGTCCTTCGATACCGTCCATATTCCCATCCTTGTCATAGAGCAGGCGGATGCTTGTCGTGGCATTGTGCAGCCTTCCGTACCGGTCTTTCAGAGTGAGGGGATATCCCGATACTGCCTTCTTTTCCTGAAGATATGCGAGGAACGTGTCACGCTCAGCAGGATCTGCGTAGAAATCGGTTGCCCGCATCTTCCCGACGAGATCGGCTGGGGAATCGTAGCCCACGAGCCGGGCCCCGTATGAGCTAATCATCGTGATGACACCGTCCCGGTCGAGGCGGTAGAAGACATCCTGAATATTGTCGATGATCTGTCGGTAATTCTCTTCACTGCACCGCAGGGCTTCCTCAGTCCGCTGACGAGCCGTGATATCCCGTATGATCGAGATGATGCCCCGCACGGAGCCATCGAGATAATGGAGAGCCGAACTGTGCATCTCCACAACAAAGCGGGATCCATCCCTCCGCTGCACATGATATGTATTCGAGACAAAGGTGTTGTCGGTAAGCACCTGCCTGAAACGTTCCATAGCGAGAACGCGATCCACCGGGCAGATCCAGTCAAGAACATGTGTTCCCAGCACCTCTTTTGCATCGGAGATGCCGAAGAACTCGAGCGATTTCGGCGATGTATAGGTGAGGACGCCCTCCTTGTCAACCATGCAGATCCCGTCCGGCGATGCCGTGAAGAGGCTCCGGTACAGTTCTTCGGATTGCTTAAGCGCTTCTTCCGCCGTTTTCCGCTCCGCGATATCCCGGCAGATGTACACAATGCCATACGGGGTTCCATCCGGTTTGCGGAGGACATCCCCGTTCACTTCTAGCCGGAGCCGGACGCCGTTGTTGACAAGGAGGGTATATTCCTTAGGACCCAGCGGGCCCTCGAACATCAGCCGGGTGTTGGTCACTGCTTCGGCAAGACTTTCCGGCGCAATCAGGGAGAGCATGGATCGTCCGATTACGTCACCGGGGGTTTCGTACCCGCCCAGATTCAGACCAATCTCATTGACGTAAGTAATATTCCCTTCAGCATCAGTTTGGACAACGATATCCGGGATCGCTGCAATCATCCGCCGGTGCAGTTCCTCACTCTCGATAAGCGCGGTCTCGTGGCGCCGTTCCTCAGTGATATCACGAATGGTACCGATCGCAACCGGCAGGCCACGGTATGAACCGGTTCCGATCTGGATCTTCACCAGGTTCCGTGTAATCCCATCGCGATGTAGGGTGTGGAACTCGTAGACCTCCGGCAGGGAACTGCCCGGGAGGCGTCTTTTGTGGCGCGATAAAACCATCTCCCGGTCTTCAGGAGCAACAAGAGGAGCAAATGGTGTATCTGACAGTTCTTCAGCAGTATAACCGCAGATTGCTGCAAAGGGTTCGTTGACAAAGAGGAGTATTCCATTATGGGCAATAAAAACCCCGTCCCCGGTATGGCTGACCAGGATACGGTACTTCTCCTCGCTCTCGGTCAGCTGCTCCTGGCTCTCCTTGATCATGTCGAGCTGGGACCGGAGTTCTTCCTGCGACGCGGTCAGCTGCTCGTAGGCAGCCTTGAGTTCCTCGTCGGCCCGCTTGGTTGCCGTTATATCGAGTTCGATTCCATCCCAGAGAGTTCTGCCACCGGGCAGCGGGCGGGGGGCAGAGCGGAGGAGGACCCACCGCTCAATGCCCGAGGGGGGATGGATCCGGATCTCGGCACTGAAGAGGGAGAGGGTCATGTGGGAGTGCTCCTCGGCCTCCCTGACCCGGGGGAGATCTTCAGGAACGATCTGGCTGTAGATTACCTGCGGATCCTGCAATACCTGCTCCGGAGTGACCTCATGGATCACTTCAACACCGGCGCTCACGTGAATGTATCGCCGCGTCCCATCCGGCTCCCTCACGACCTGGTATACCATGCCGAGGGGAAGGTTGTCGGCAAGCGAGCGAAGTTGTTCCTCGTGTTCCCGCAGGGCATCCTCGGCACGCTTCTCCTCGGTAATGTCCCGGGCAATACCGAGGATTGCGGGTTTCCCAAGGTATTCGACAATGTCAACAAAGAACTCCCCATCCCGCGCTTCGCCGCGCTTCGTGATGATCCGGGCTTTGAAGGTCGTGGAGACCTGCCCGCCGGAAAATCGCTCCATAGCCGATTTTTTAAGCCGCTCACGGTCGTCCGGGTGGATGAAATCCCAGATCTCCTTCTTCATGAGTTCTGCATGCGAGTATCCGGTGAGTTCCTCTGCCTGATGGTTGATGAAGAGGAGGCGGTTTTCCCGGTAGATGTAGATCGTGTCGTGGCTGTTCTCGACAACGAGCCGGTACTTTTCTTCTGATTCCCTGAGTGCAGTCTGTGCCTGTTTCTCCTCGGTCACATCCCGGGAATAGACCGCAATCGATGCAACCCTGCCATCCGGGCCGCGAACAGGGTAGATATGGTTCTCATACGATCTCCCGGTCCGGTCATCGGAATAGATAAGGGGACATCTGGTCGCAACAGCATCATCGATCTTCATCTTCCACAGGGCCCCGAGTTCGGGTGAGATCGGGTCAAACGCATTCATCCCGACAAGGTTAACAGAAGGAATATGGTAGCGGGTGGATGCGGCCTCGTTGACGGCAAGGATGGTACCTGACGTATCAAGCAACATGGAGACATCAGGGGGCGCATTGAGGAGAGCGTCGATGGTGTTGTGCGCATTTTTCCGTGCCGTGATATCCATACTCTGGGTATAGATGAGGTCCTGGCCGGGCACCTGAACGCGGGTCAGCGATACGAGCGTCGTGAACATCCGGCCGGTCCGGTCCCTGACAAAGAGTTCGGCATTCCTGACGGTTCCTTCCCGGTCCAGCTGATCCCGAATAAGGGAGAACTGGGCCGGGTCGACGATGAATCCGATCTCCGCCAGTGTCTTCCCAATTACATCCTCTCGGGGAAGTCGGAGGTCCGCGAGAAAACGGTTGTTGATATCGATAATTTTTCCTGAAGAGTACTCAGTGATCAGCTGGTGAATGGGACTGACATGGAAGAGGGTGGAGAGCCGTTTCTCGGAATCGTGCTGGGCATCCAGGGCACGTTTGCGCCCTATGGCCATGTTGATCTTGTGATAGAGCTCGGCGAACTGCGGCCTTACATCCCCGCCCTTCTGAAGGTAGAAATCCGCGCCGTTGTTGATAGCCTCAATAACTACCTCCTCACGACCCCGACCGGTGAACAGGATGAACGGAAGATCCCCGAATTCTGCGCGGACGGTCTTTAAGAATGCCAGCCCATCCATCTCCGCCATCTGGTAATCAGAGATGATCGCGTCGTACGGCTTTTCCCGGAGGGCACAAAGACCATCCAAGGCGGACTGCCGGGTATCAATGGCAATGTTTCCCAGTTTTTCAAGAAACGTCTTTCCGAGATCGAGAAGTTCCGGTTCATCGTCAACATAAAGGACAGTGTACTGCATTATGTTCATTCCGGAATGGGCGGGTGTTCTGCACACATCCGGCTGAACCCCAATCCCGTGGTCAATTTACGAAATGTAAATTGAGAGCGGGAAATGAAATAGGTTTGGCAGAACGCCCGGTTTTCCGCATGAGTGCACCACAACAGTTTCTCATGGCCATCTTTGAGTGGATGATCAAGTCACGAAGTATTGCGGTGCTGTCCCGTTGCGGAGATAATCCCTGATCACCAGCACCGCAGGAGCCGAATCATTTCAGTACCGGAAAAACGGGAGGTGGTAAAGGCTTGTCTTCTTAATAAACTGTGTTGTGCATTGCCTGATTATTGCACGTCTCCGACGGTATCTCCAGTGGAAGGGAAGGGGTATAAGAACATTCTGGATTTACCGGATTGGCTCCGCGCACATAATATTTCCCTAAAATCCTAAAATAACTATCAAAAAGGGAAAATATATATCCGTTAATTTTGCCCATTTTCTTCGATCCGCACGGATAGCACCTACGCGATCCAGTTCGCAAACGGTTCCTCCATGTTAACTGCCACCATGCTTCCTTCATGGGGGAAGCCCGCAGGATAGAGATGCCGGAGATGTACGAGACAAAGGTGTGAGGGAGTTATAGGATGATCAGCTCTTGGCAGCAGATGCGGGTGTGCGCTTGCGAAGATGCAGTCGAGTGGGCCGGAACCGTTTTGAAAACACAAATAAACTGCCGGCGGGTTTATGTAAAGAATCACCCGAGCCGAAAGATTCTGGCTATGGAGAACCGCACGAATTACGCCCTGATCGATGCGACAACACCAAAGCTCATCGCAGCATTCAGTGACCAGGCAAGGAACTATTAGGCATTCAACGCCGGGTTTCTCGGAGATAACAAAATCGATGGGGGAAATCTGCTCCCCATCGCAACCATGTTACCCGCACAATCCCTCACAAGGCAGCGGATGCCCCGACTGCAGACCGGTCCCGGGCACTCTCGTGTCGGGAAATCCTTTGCCATGGATCTGCATGCATGAAAAGGCCAAAGTCGCTTCCGCATCACCACACATCCCGAGCTCCCGGGAAGGTTCGATCCTTCCTGAAACACATCAACTGCCGGAACGGCACCATCAACCTCACAACCATGACATTACGGGAGCATCGAAAGGAAGAAATGCTCCCGAAGATAGGCCGCGGTAGCGGACGACTCCCGTGCGGAAGATCCGTTGGGCCCCCCACCCGGACTCTTCGCGGGCGACATCGACTATCTCGCCGGGTTCCAGCCCATATGCGAGGACACGCTCCTTGGCACCAACTCCCAATAGATGAGGTTCATCATTTATACCCGGGCCGGAACTGGAAGTCAAAGATGATCGAGGTGCTGACACAGAGAAAAATGATGATGGCCCATAAGGAGCGGAGCGTCAATGACCAGACCGGAGCGGGAATAGGATCCCGGATTTATACATTATATACTCATGGATAGAATATTTCAGATTCTCATTTCGATAGACACACATTGAAATCCGAAAAAAAAATCTGAACAATACCCGGACATAACGGTAGAGAATACAGACATGTGGAAAAATCCGGATTATAAAGGAATATAAAAAAATAGATTCGTTACTAATTTCAAATACAATAGATAACGGATGAAATTGGAAAATCCAATTATACACCGCATTTCACAATTCTTACAAACAATCCACGCTTCCACATGAGACATATACACGTGATACGTGCCCTCAAATCCAATCAGATTGCTTTGTAGTCATGATAAAATGCAGTTGCCGGTTCCATTTTTTAGTCAAGCGAATCCAATTTTCAGATACCAGATTTTCTTTCCGACGAAAAATCCAAATGAATTTCGTATCACAATTTATCGTCAGAGATAGTTGTTTACCGATTTCAAATTCCGCTGCATGGCAAGATTTCATGAAATATTAATGGTTATTGTCGTCGAAAATACAGTTTGAAAAAAACGGGAAATCGATTCTTCATCATTATTTATGAACAATTCTCATTTTTTCAATTCATCCGGGGGATCAGGTCATATTCGGGCCTGCCGGCGTTCATCCCCCCTTCACACCACCCCTCAATCTCCACGATCTCTCGCACGATTACGCTCGTAGCAGAGTTACCCAGCCAACTGGAGGGAAACAATCCCCGCGTCAGCCGGAAAAAACGAGTACACAATAATTGCACAAAACGCAATCAAAAAGACGAGAGCATCCAACGGGGCAATCTGCGGGTCCGGTACCGCAAGCCAGTACAGCAGGATCCAGATCATCGCTAACAACACGATAACACAAAGGAGGCAGGGCAGACTCCATAAAAGGAGGGAAACCGGTTTCACGCATATGCGTAGACAGTTCCCCGGGGAAGATAGATGCTTTTGAGCGGCGGGAACAACCAGACTCCCGGTACCCGACCTCCCCGTATCCTTCAACATCCATCAGCCAAGGGTCCTACACCGGAACTTTCATCGAGGACATGTTGCTTGCGTGTGTGATCGTCTCGGGTATCCTGATCATCTGGGACCGGACACTCGATCATATGGAGACAACTGGCAGAAGGTAACACAAAATAAAGAAAAAACGGGGCGGGGTAGATCTCCTGCCCTTATAGTCCCGAAGAACATCTCACAGGTTCTGCGGGATTGTTCAATCGTCGTCATCCTCCTCATATTCCGGCCACAGGTAATCATCGTTGGCCGGGTCCGGGAGGTCTTCAGGATCCCTCATATCACAGCGGGGATCGTCTTCAGGGTTCATGGAATCCCACGGGGCGCGATTTTCGCCCCGGGGATCATGTCCTTCGTGTGCCGTGCTGCAACGGCGTCCTGCGGAACTTTTTTGCCCTCTTCCCATCCTGTATCACCTCCATTCTCGTATTCCCCAAAAATAAAACTCAATAATCTTTTCCGGATAAAAAATCTTTTGTAAAAACTAAAAAAACCTGTCGATGTTCTGTATCCACCGGGCCCCTTTGAGGGACCAGTTTTCTGACTGCTCCGACGGTCATTGGATTGGGAAGGGAGACCTGCGCAGCCACCCGCCGCGGTATTGCATCGAACCCTGCCCTCTGTCCACTGCCGACAGCTCTGCCGTACAGAGGGCCATCCGTCATGGCCATGAGCGGGAAGGAACCCCCGTAAAAGTGGCTGTGCGGCATGAGCCGGGAAATACCCGGACACTTATTTTTTTTTCTTCCGTTCAACCGCTATAGGTTCAAGGGCAAGGGAGATAGAGCCAAAGGACTCAAAACCCTTGATATCGATGAAATGAGGTTTTTCCAGAGTTGCCCGAGCATCAACCGCCGGTGTGATAAACCGCAGGAAATCCTGGGCAAAGGTCTCATGGCTGATGCCACGGTCATCGAGGATAGTTATCCATTTATTTTCAAGTGAAAGGATAGTCATGAACGAGATCATCAGGAAAAGGGTCATCTCCAGAGGATCGAGATCATTGCGGATGGTGCCGTCATCGATACCTTCCTGTACCACGGAGCATATGAGACTACGGCTCTCGGCAGAGGCAGCGAGGATGTCAGTCAGCTCCGGGCTCTCATCTTTCCTGAACCGATCAGATCCATAGTACCGAATCATCCTGAGGTAATCGGGATACTGCTGGTTAAACCGGTAATAAGCCCTACCCATCAGCGAGATCTTTGTGATGCCGGTAACACGAGTCTCCACGCACTCACGGTACATGCGGTTGAGATGGGCAAACCCCCGCAGGACAATGGCCGACAGGAGGGCTTCCTTGTTCCGGAAATAGAGGTAGATCGTGGCCTTGTTCAGCTCGACCTCGTTTGCGATCTCGTCCATGGAAACATCGTCGTAACCGCGGGAGAAGAAGAGACGCTCGGCTGTATCGAGGATCTCGGTCCTCCGCTGCTCCTTCTCCCGCTGTCTCCTGTCTGCAATGGCCATGGTTTTGATCCACATCAAGAATTAGTATATAACCGGTAGTTGCTGGCAATAAAAGGATTTGGCGTCCGAAATCTTCCCAACGGATCGGAGCAGGATTATGTCTGTATGTCGGAAAAATGATTCTCCCGGTTCAGCCGGCCCGGTACACCATCTCCCCGTTCCGCCAGGTCTCAACAACACGTGGGGGGTGCATCGGATCCAATTCCCCGTCGAGAATGACAAGATCGGCGACGAGCCCCACCTTCAGCATCCCCCGTTCGTTCTCCTGGCCGCCGGCCCAGGCGCAACCGGCCGTATAGATCCGGAGCCATTCTTCAAACGGGAGAACCTGCTCCGGGAAGATTGTTATGCCATCCCCATTACTCATGGTCGAGCCCATAACCGAACACCTGATCGGGTCGCGAGCATCCAAAAATCCGCCCGGGTCATCGCTGCTCGCCGCAACAACCACGCCGGCACGAGAGAGCTCCCCGTAGGCAAACCATTTCGCTTCTTCGACACGGGCCTGCGCCATGCCCTTTCCCCGCACGAGGAACTGGGGCTGGATCGAGACGCACCCGTTCATACCGGCGAGCCTCTGGATCTGGCTTTCGGACAGGAGGTTCAGGTGCTCGAGCCGGGGCCGAAGGACAAAACCTGCGGGCGCTTGTCCGGCGGCTTGTTCATAGGCATCGAGCACGGCATCCGTTGTGACGTTCCCGATCGAGTGGATACAGGTCTGGAACCCGTGGCGGGTTGCGGTGCAGATTGCATCGGTAAAATCATCCCGGTATTTCCCGCTTGTGAACACCCGCCCCTGGATCTTCATGGCAAACGCAACCATTTCCGGAGTACCTCCGTCAGCAAAGATTTTCACCGGGCCGGTGCGGAGCTGCTCATCACCGGTTCCGGTTACAGGGCCGTTGAGCCGTGCCCCAACCTCATTGTCCAGTACGGTTACGCCATGCGGCATCATCAGGACCGAGACCGGCAGCCTTCCTTCCATGTACAGGAGTCGATAGGCAGCTTCGGCAGATGGCGTGACTCCTGGATCGTGAACTGCGGTGATGCCAAGAGGCAGCAGTTCATGAGCCCTGGTCTCGATTAGGTCCGAAAGCCTCCGGGTATCCGCGGCCATGATCTCCTTAAAAACCGGGGCCTGTGCCTGCTCGATGAGAATACCTGTGGGAAGTCCCTCCGGGTTCCGCTGGATGATGCCGCACCGGAGGTCGGGGGTTGACAGTCCGATACCGGTGATCTCCAGGGCACGGCTGTTCACCACGGATTTATGAAACGTGGTCTGGATCAATGCGACGGGACGGTCCGGGTACTGGAGGTCGAGATCCTCCCGCGTGAGCTCGATCCCTCCGGAATGAGCATCGAACCAGCCAAAACCTACGATCCAGCCGGAGCCGGGATGCTTGTTTGCGTGCTCCTTCATTGCTGCAAAGATCGCGTCCCGGTTTGTGAGGCCCATGAGATTTGCCCATTCCGGCATGAAACACGCAAAGGATGAAAGGTGGTTGTGGGAATCGATGAAGGCCGGGATCAGGGTCCGGCCTGCAAGATTCTTCACTTCGATACCCGGATAGTCCCGGAGGAGGGTTTCATCTCCCACACCGACGATCCGACCCTCCCTGATGACAACCACCTTTACAGCGGGTTGGCCGGGGTCCATGGTCAGGATTTTTCCGTTCGCGAATGCGATTACTGGTTTTACGTTTCTGGTTTTTGGCGTCATGATAATACTCAGGTTCTGATATCTGTCGTGCGGTTCGTGGAGTTCCGTTGCTCCTGTGCTGTGACCAGAGAATTCACCGGAACTATCGGTATAATCTCTCCGGATCTTTGATGTGCTTCATCTCCCTGAAATCCCGGTAAGGTCGCCCTGTCGGCACGTTTCCGACATATCGGGGAGGTGGAATTGGGACAGGCAAACGGATTGTTCCCAATCGTTGAGAGCCTATCACAAGTAGCGAGATTCATACGTTAACCTCATTTTTGTAATTCGCAACCGGCTGTTTGTATCCCACTTTCAGGGGGAATTCTATTCTTCGTAAACGTTGACCGGGCCAGCAGTAGTTGGCTGAGGAGGCGTCTGCATGTTCCTCATCACCGACACGATCCCTGAACACAGACAGATGCCCGCAGCAATGAGTGCTGATACTCCGAATATCTGCGAAAGGAGTGCTTGGTCGGCCCCTAGGACCGGACCTCTGTACCCTGACCCCAGAAACCCTGCTGCAACAAGGATGCTCGCGAGTGAGATTCCCAGTGCCGAGGCTAGGTTGTTCATCGTAGCAGAGACACTCGAAGCTGCCGCTGTATTCTTTAATGGAAGCGAGGTCATAGTCTCAGTTGCGTTTGGGCTGACGAAGAACCCGCCGCCAATCCCCCGAATTACGAACGCAGTTACAATCAGGCCTAGACCAGCAACGAGAATCGCGTATGTCAGGATAAGGAACCCGGCGATACTGATAGCCACACCCACTGCTGCCAGATACCGGTACCGGTAACGGTCGTACACCCACCCGCTCACGGGAGATGCAACCATCAGGAAGAGCGGGACCAGCATATAGAGAAGTCCGATCTGGAGTGGCGAATAACCCATGACCCCCTGGAAATAGAACGGTCCGATTGTGTTCACTATAGTAACAGCAATGGTAAAGAGAGCCGAGGCGATCACCGGCATTACGAACCAGCGGTTCTTCAGGAAAGTAATGTCGAAAATGGGATGGGGACAGCGTCTCAGGTGAACAAGAAGCAGCATGAAACTTGCCACTACGACTATCCCATTCGCAAGGAGAAGAAGAGTCATGGTAAAGAGGTATGCCATCTGTCCGCAGAAGACAATGAGCGATGTAATGAAGACAAAAAGCAGGCATGCCCCGATCCAGTCCATGATGAAGTGGGGGTCTATGGTTTCCGGTATCCGGAAGTAACGGGATACCCCGAAAAGGAGGAGGATTCCAACTGGTACATTTACAAGGAAGATTGATTGCCACCCGAAGAGTGCAGTCAGGAACCCCCCAAGTACTGGTCCAAGGACAGCACCGAGACCGAAAACGGCACCAAAGAGACCCATTGCTCGTCCCATCTCTTCCTTTGGGAATGTGTTGACGATGATTGCACCTGAAATGGAAAACATCATTGAGGCACCGAGTCCCTGGAGGATCCGGGATGCGACAAGCCAGCTGATTCCGGGTGCAATGGCGCATGCAAGAGAACTGGCAGTGAAGAGGACGAGCCCCGCAGTGAACAGCCGGGTCTTTCCGGTAAATTCCGAGAGCCTGCCGAAGATGATGAAGAGGCTGGTCATCGCAATGAGGTACCCGGTCAGGACCCACTGGGCTTCGGCAATACCGATCGCAAAATCGGTGGTCACGGTCGGGAGGGCGATGTTCATCATGAAGGCGTCAAGGATGGCCATCAACATACTTACGAGGACGATCACGAGTACGGACTTTCGGTCCCTGTCCCGGGTCGCTGTTGCGTCTGTCAGGTTGGTATTCATTTCAATTCTTCCAAATTCGTCTTTTTCCAGGGTCATGAGGCAACGACCTCGCCATCCCTGAGGGTAATCACCCGGTCAAAATACTCGGTATGCCAGGGTTCGTGAGAGACCATGACAATCGTCTGTTTCAGCTCTTGGTTCAGTTGCCTGAAGAGTTCAAGGATGTTTCTTGAAGTCTCGGAATCCAGGTTGGCACAAGGTTCATCGGCGAAGAGAATACGTGGCTTATTGACAAGTGCCCGTGCAATAGAGACGCGCTGCTGTTGCCCTCCGGACAGTTCATGATACAGATGATTGATGCGATCGCCAAGACCTACGGATGAGAGGATTTCCGTGCTTGCCGGAATACACTCCCCGCGTGGAGTTCCCCGTACGAGACAGGGAAGACAGACATTCTCCAGCACCGAGAGCTCGCTTATCAGGGCATAATCCTGGAAGACGTAGCCGAGATTGTTCAGGCGAAAGAGCGTCCGCTCGTCCTCGGTGAGTGTTCCCACGTCGGTCCCGGCAAGGGTAATGCTTCCGCGGGAGGGATGATCAAGAAGGCCCAGCATATGCAGGAGCGTGGACTTACCGCTTCCGCTCGAACCCATGATCCCGATAAACTCCCCTTTCTCAATGGTCAGGGAGACATCCCGCAGGGCATGGACCTGCACCGCCCCCAGGGTGTAGATTTTACTGAGATCTTCACAGAGGATCATGCTACCCCCTCATACCGTCGAGGATCTCTTCCCGCGTTGTTGTCCAGGCCGGAATGTAGCCAGCAATGAAGGATACCACCAGGAGATCCAGGATGCCGCTTGTGATAAGAGAGAGCGAAACAACCGGGGTCACGACACCCATGGAGGGGAACCTGACGGGGTTCGCGGTCATAGCCTGGGTCTGGAGGAGAAAGAGCATGAGGCCGAGGATGATCCCGATCCCACAGAGGACAAGGACCTGAATAAGGTAATCGTTGATGATGATCTCACGCTTTATGCCGATCGCTTTCATGATCGCAATCTGTTTGCGCTTGTTGGTCGTGTTGATGTAGACCACGATGAAGACGACAATGCTTGCAAACAGGAGATAAAAGATGGTCATGATCGCGTTGAGCGCCTCGAAGGTCTTCGCGGTGTCCGTCATGAACGCCCCGGCCTCTTCTGACCAGGTTTTGACAGGTTCCTGGACGCCGTACTGCATCAGCGTTGTCTTGAACGCATTTTCATCAACAGATGGGGAGAGCCGGATAAGGATAAGGGATGCCTTGTCGGAAAGACCGGTAACAGATTCAGCTTCTTCCCGTGTAATCACAGCGGACATATCCGCAGAGAGCGAGTCGGTCGCATAAATTCCCTTGACCCGGTAACTCCGGACCACCCCGTTCGAATAGGCCACGTCAACGGTATCTCCTACCTGGGCGCCCCGGAGGGCTTTGACTTTATCGAGTTTCTGGTCCTTGTTACCGGCGAGAATGGCCCCGAGAACGATCTGCCCCCGGTCGCCATCGGAAAGGAATTCTCCTGACAGCATCTTGGTATGGGTCCTGAGCACCGGCCGGGCATCCGAGGGATCAATGGCATAGAGCGGCCCCGAATACTGGGTGTCCTTGAAGGTATAGGTTGCACCCAGCTTGTACTCAGGGGTGCTTGCAACAACCCCGGGAATCCGGTCGATCTTCTTCTTGAGACCTGCAGCATGGTCAATATAGACCTGGTGCTCTTTTGGCTCGACAACAATGTTGCCGAAACTGTAGTCTATGATCTGGTTGTTGACCGCAGAGATGATCCCTGCATTCAGCGAGGGCTGGAAACAGAGCATGATAAAGACGAGCGCTATTATCAGGACCGTGAGAACGGTCGTGAACCGGTTTCCCCGCTGGAGACCCCGAAGGGCCAGGTGTGCGGAGACCCGAAGTGTGGAGGCCATGATCTAGTTCCTCTTGGTTCTCCAGTACCAGTACGCTCCGCACGCAAGACAGAGGAGAATAACCAGGGTGAGGATCGAACCGGTATAATTGGGCGGGGCCACGCTGAGCATGAGAGGTTTTTCTGCCGTGTGGTTGCCGTAGTCATCGGCATACTGGACTTTGAGGGTATAATGGATCTCGCCGCTCCCCCGGTCCTGGAGGTAAAAGACAGCCGGGGCATCGTTGTCAGGTTCGATCCTGCCGATGAAAGCATCGCGGTTCCCGGAAGCCGGCAGATCAATCGATGCCTGGACGGACCTGGCGTCAGCGGTCCCGGTATTCTCGATCCGGACGGTCATGGTGAATTTGTCGCCATCGCCAATCCGGACCGGATCGGTTGTGATCGCGGCGATGGCAATCTCTGCTTTTCCCTTGATCGGAATTCCGATGTGTTCTGTCTGGCGGGACCGGGTCCCGTCCGGGTTCCGGAATTCGATACTCACCGGGATATCCCGTATGCCAACCGCAATTTTCCGGTCGGTTGAGAACAGGAGGACGAGTTGTTGTTTTTCACCGGATTCAAGGTGGGAGATATAATAATTGGCAGGGCTTTTGAGCGAGAGGGCAGTTGAAGTGGCGTTGATCACAACGGATATGTCATCGGCACGACCTGCCCCACGGTTCACGAGCGTGAGGAGGGTTGGAAAGTCTTCCCCGGGGATCACATGTTCAGGGGGTATCTTCTCAAGCGAGAGATCCGGCTTCTTGGCAACGGCGATATGAGTGTTCACGTTCACAGGGATGGGATAGCGGGTGCTTGTTCCGCCCTTGATGTCCACCCAGACTTCAGGGAAGTAGATGCCATCCCTGGAGGGAGCTTCGATGAGGAAGGTCACGGGCATGGACTGGCCGGGACCAAGCTCGCCGAGCCGGTCGAAATCAGCAGAGGTTACCGTGATACCGTTTCCTTCGAGATGGACATTTTCAATGAAGATGTTGATATCGGTACTACGGGTTGTGGAGAAGGCCCCACTCTGGGTTATACCGGTATTTTCTTTTACAGATGCAGCCTGAGCAGTGTTGCTGAGGGTGATGGCAAGGGTGCCGGTATCTCCCGGCATGAGCATAGAGGGCGTTACGGTATAGTCCGAGATGATGACGGTCGGCGCAGTAGATTCTGCAAGCACGGGGACGGTCATCACGAGCACAAGGACCAGTGCGACAAGGATCGCGGTCATTTTTCCGGTGGGATTGTTCATGATTATAACCAGGTGTGTTTTGTTATTCAGAGGCGGGCGGTCACCAGATCCCGGGGATAAGCCGGTAGGGAATCTGTTCTGTGTATTCCCGGTAGCCGGGAAGTTCTTTCTGAAGAGTCCGGTCCTCAAGAGCGGTCCGCCAGACTATCAGCCCGGCGGTGACAACCGCTGGGATAACTGCCCAGACCGAGCCGAGTAGTACCGGTTGGGCAAGCACAATGATGATAAACCCAAGGTAACCGGGATGCCGGACGAAGCGGTAGGGGCCGGTGGTGACCGGATGATGCCCCTTTTCACTCTGGACCCGGACGATGAGAGAGAAGAAGCGGTTCGAGAGCAGGGCCCATGAGAATATAAAGTAGCCAAGCAGGAACAGGACCATGGAGATGGCCTGAACAGGGAATGCCATCTGGCCGGTCCAGCCAAACCGTAAGTCCAGGCCGGCAACAAGGAGCGGCAGGAGACCGATAAGATTCAGCAGCCGGACCAGTTTCTGGTCGTACTCTTTTGCACCGGCCTGCTTCTGCATGCGCTCGGTTATAAGTTCCGCGTGGCAGGTGGCGGTGACAATGGTCGTGGCACTGAACATGACAAGCAGGATCAGCCATGCTGCCGGCCAGAAGAGCGTTCCCGCAGAGATGAAGAGAATTACACCCATGAGGACGACCGGGACGAGGCCGAAGAGGATCCCACGGATCCGGATCTGCCGTTCATCGGTCATATCCGGATTGCCGGATATATCCGGGGGGATCACAGCAATCCCTTCCGACATACAGGTAATTCCCCGCCATATTTGCAGTTTTTTCCTTTCATGGGTATGTCCGCGTGGACAAATGAGAAGAGGCTGCACATCGGCCTGTCCGCATTCTTCCCGTGGAAATACCGAGCATTCCCCTCCGGGGGGGTCAGGTTCCGTACCCGGCTAAACCCTCTCCGGTGAAGAAAGGCGACAACACTCCCGTCGGGAATGCCGAAGCGGAGCGGTTCGCCCAGCCCGTTAACCCGTTGCCGGAAGTTCTTTGCTATCAGGCTGTCATCGGAGCCATCGATCAGCGACATCGCGGGATAATCGAAGAGAACGCTGCTGCCCGGCCCGGCCCTGCTTACTACGAAGCCGAGTATTGTATCAACAGTCTCAGGGGAGAGATACATGCAGAGCCCTTCCAGGACAAAGAGGGACTTTTTTCCCGGGTCGTAACCATGATCTATGAGGGTTTCCTGCCAGACGGCGGTCTTGAGATCGGCCGGGACATACGAGACATGCGAAGGCAGGTGCCCGAAGATCTCCCGAACCCGTAATTGTTTGACGGCCTGGGTATCCGGCTGGTCCAGCTCGAAAACCCGAACTCCAGAGGAGAGGCCGGAGATCCGGTGGGCCCGGGCATCGAATCCTGCACCCATAATAACGAGTTGTTCCACGCCGGTCTCCAGGGATTCTGAGATGATATCATCAAAGTAACGGGTCCGGGCCACGATAGCGCTGTTCATCCCGGGGAACCGGCGCTCCTCATATTCGACAATCTCCCGGGTTTCGTCCGGATGGGCGTTAAACCATGCAAGGAGGGCCGGTTTGATAAACCGGATCGCGTAGGGGTCGAAGAAGAGCCGGATATCTGCAGGTTTCATGCTCTCTCCTGATCTGACGAGGGTCGTGGTCTCGGCAGTCTTGCTGGGACCGGCCCCTATGGAAGGAACGGCTTCCGGGTTTTCCCGTGAAATTCCTATAAAACCGAGGTCACCGTTCATGACCGGTCCTCCCGTCCGAGCCGTTCCACGAGTTTCCCGATCATGGGATTACAGACCTGCATGAATTTTTCATGCGAGAGCATATCCCGGCTGACAACAGCCTGAGACTTTTCTGAAAGTACCCCGTCCCGCACCAGTTCCCTGCCCGCGCTCTTTGCGGCATCCAGGATATCCTCATAGGGAAGCCCTGACTGAGGTGCACTGCGCAGAAACGGGCCATGGGGCCGGACAAGCGCCCCGGCAAATTCCGCGTTTAAGTTCTTTGCAAGGGCACGCATGTGCAGGATGAGCGGATCGAAGTTGTCCCGCTCCCAGAAGCCGCAGTTGGAGACAAGAACGATTTTCCGGATTTTGGTGTCCTTTGGCAGATGCCGGCAGTGTCCGTCCCGTGTCTCGATGTACATCTGGAGGAGCGGAACGAGCCGGTCGATGAAGGTCTTCATCGGTCCCGTTACCCCGTCAACATAGAGCGGCGAGGCAAAGACGAGGATGTCTGCCTCCCGGACCTTCGGCATCAGCCAGTCCATATCATCGGACATGATGCACCTCCCGGAGGGGCGGCAGAAACAGGCAAAGTCTCCCCGGCACGGGCGAATCGTGAGGTCTTCGGTATAAAAGAGTTCAACCGCCGCGCCGGCCTCCTTCATACCATCAAGGAACGGGGTAAGGATCAGGGCGGTGTTGCCCGTATCCTTATGCGGGCTTGCACTGATGGCGAGGACTTTCATGGCTCTTCCCCCACGGTGCAGGTCTGCGTGCCAACCGAAGCAGACGCAATCGAATAGAGCTCGCTAATCGTCCTGCCGCGGTTCTTGCCCGTGAAATAAGCCTGGCGCAGGTCAGCGCCGGTCATATTCCGGATTCCTGCGAACCCCCGCGTTGTCAGGAAGTCCCGTATCGATCCCGGCACGCAGGACCGGAGCGGTTCTCCCTGCCGACTTACAAACGCCGTGGCGCTCCTTACCGAGGCCCAGCCGGCGCCGGATCCTGTCCCGTCATCTTCGGGACAGTAATCGAAGAGGACGCTGCTTCCCTTCGGGGAATTTTTTACGGTGAAGGAGAATATCCGGTCAACGGCCGCAGGAGAGAGGTACATGACCAGTCCCTCCATTAAGAAGAGCGTCCTGCAGGTGGGATCATAGCCACGGTCGGCCAGTTTCAATTCAAGGCCGTCTTCTTCGAGATCGGCGGGAACATAGGTCACCTGATTGGGAAGGGTTCCAAAGATCTTCCGGATCTTCTCCACCTTTACGCGGATAGTATCGGGATGATCCACTTCGAATACCCGTATGGTCTTCAGGTCATCCATACGGTATGCCCGGGTATCATACCCGGCGCCGAGGATTATGATCTGACCATAGCCGGTGTTTGTGGATTGCTGTACGAATTCATCGAAACAACGGACGCGTGCAACAAGGGCGCCGCTGATGCCGGGTAACTGGTTCTCGATCTGTGCCAGGATGTACCGGAATGCACCGGAGTTCCGGAGCAAAGCCTGTCGTGTCCCCGGATCAAGAAAGTGGAGAGCGTACGGATCAAAACAGATCCGTTCGTCCTCCGGCTTCATTGATTCGCAAGCACGGATCACGGCTATTTTTTCAGCCATGGTACTTGGGCCGTTACAATTTGTGTTGGGTTCTGCGGGATCCCCGCGTGTCTGCTGAGTGTCCATGTGATACAGTCCTCTCCCATAGGGAGCCGGCAATCGTCTGGATGCTGCCCGGGGGCAGTCTCTTGTACTGTACTAACTTTGGGTTAAATTATAACTATCGGTTATTTTGTAACTAAACGTTGAGAGCGGGGAGATAATCACGCAACCGCCTTTCCGTTTGCCCCATCCCCGGGTAATCGCCAGCGTGGAGACGGGCCAAGCCTCGGGCAGTAATCGGGTCCTGCCTACAGGAACAGGATAAGGAGGCCGACAACAAACCCGAAAATGACGATCGTTTCCGGGAGCAGAGTGAGGATGATGCCGGTTCCGAAGAAATTTTTATCTTCCGCGATAGCCCCGACGGATGCTGCACCTATGCCCATCTCTGCATTTCCCGCACCGATACCGGTAAGTCCGATTGCAATACCTGCTCCAATCGCCTTGAGACCGAGATTGATGGTCGTTTCGTTTACGATTGTTGATCCGATTTCTGTAACCATTTTTTCCTCCGACCTTTTTTCATGAAATCATTTCCGGCGATCCGACTGCCGATGACGAATACGTGGACCGCCAAGGCTTACCAAATACCTTTTTCCTGAAAGGATCTGGCCGGTTTGCCGGCCAATTAATTGTAAGAGATCAGGTCCGGGGCACGGGTATTCCCGTCACCCACATAATTTCCGGTTCAGGACCCGGAGGGGGATCGCCCGTTCTCCCCGCAGGCTTCCGGGGTTGTGACCATGACCGTCAAGAGTTGTCGCACGTCATGGGAGAACCGGTCTTTGTCAATTCCCCGGCTTTCCAGGATCATCACAAGATCGGGCCGCATTGGCGACATCCCGTCAAAGATCAGGGACAGCAGTACGGCAACTTCAACGGGTTCAATACATGGCGGGACGGTTTTACCGGAATCGCCTTTGTCAGATTCATTCTTCGTTATCATCAGCACATCTCCAGGGTGTTTGTTTTAATTCATCTTGCATACGCACGGCTATCTCATACGGTTCTGTTAGGAAGCCGGGCCGCGGGCGGACGTGGCATCGTTTCACTTACCGGCTCAGGCCGGTCTGGTGAAGAAAAACAGCGCCCAGTAACTCAGCCGATACCTGTTGGCGGCAAGCTCCTCAAGGCGATCAGTCTCCCCGGTGGGATCCCTCAGGACCCCCGTTTTTTCCGGTATTGGTGATCATGGCCGCAATGAGGCGCTTGACGTCCCGGGAAAATTTTTCCTTGTCGATTCCCCTGCTTGCCAGGATCATCAGCAGATCGGATCTCATGTTATTGATGCCATCAGAGATCATCGTAAGCAGGACAGCGATCTCCTCCGGTTCAACATCCGACCGGATGGAGCCATCCTCGATTCCTGCCTGTATCGCGTTGCGGAAGCGGGTATACATCTCGCCCAGCATCAGCCCCATCTCCTGGATATCCTTGTTCGCCATGATGGAGGCCGGGTCGAACCTTCCTGACATCAGGAAGTAGCAACACTTCTGGTAATCGGCATAGTCCTTTGCAAACTGGTCACCAACATCCCGGTATGCGGTAACTTTTTCAATATTGGTCGGGGCATTGTCCATGCCTTCTCTGAGCATGGCAGCAAGGATGCGGGTACCCCGCAAGACGATTGCAAAATACAATGCTTCCTTGGTTTCGAAGTACCGGTACAATGCTGCTTTGGAGAGACCGACCTCTGCTGCGATGTCATCCATCGATACCGTGTCATATCCCTTGGCAAAGAATTGCTTCTCCGCAGCATCGATGATGAAATTGGAGCGCCTCTCCTTCTCTTTCTCCTTCAGTTCCTTGATATCAACCATAATTCCAGGCAATGTAACTAACGTTTACGTAAGTTACTGCAAGTCACCACAGTAACTTGTAGTAACTTTAATCATATAAAGGTTGAGGTTTTCAACCGGTCTACGTCATGCAGGAACGTTAGTACCGGACGGGTAACCCGTTCCGGTTCTTTGAGAATGAACAGGTTGTCACAGTCGAGCAGTTCCAGCCGGGAGCCGGGACTCGATGTCCCCGGGTCATATCGTAACCGTAAATCTCCCTACAAAACTCCAATTATAACGCTCCGTTTGCCAATCAGAGCCCGATTTGAAAACCCGGTTTTTTGAGGGTCGCGTTTTTTAGCGAATTATACAACACGTTTTTTAAGATATGCCCGTATGGTCCCCCGTTTGCTCATATGAGGGGCATTTTGAGATTTAAAAACGGTCAATACAGTCCCTTTTGGTTGCTCACGGAGGTGTTTTTCCGGACGGGAGATTGGCCGGAGAACCGGCGGAGGGTCGGATCCGGGGTTTCCCCCAGATATCCCTTCCCGATCGCACCAGTGTCCAGACACATGGGGGGATGATCCGGCGAACCCGGGTCGGTTTAGTACCGGACCCGTTGTCAATTTTCAAGGGCACGGATCAATTGCTGGTACTGATGGATCGGGTGCGAACACCCGTTCATGTGCATTTCTACAGAAGCAGTTTTTTAAATCCGTGATCGACTTCTGCTAGCCCGCTCACAGCACGAAGGGTACGATCGCTTTCACATTCCCCCGATACCGCTCGTAATCCTCCCCGAACTCTTCCACCAAGAACTGCTCCTCCATCCGGATCTTAAGTAGGAACAGAACAAGGAACACAAGGAGACAGATAAATGCGAGAGTCGCACCAGTTGCAATCGCAGTGCCAAGGATTCCAGTGAGAATACCGGTATATATCGGGTGCCGTACAATCGAGTAAGGCCCGGTGCGAGTAATCGTATGATTATTGTGGATGGCGGGACGGCTGCTCCAGTTATGACCGAGGTGCACTCTTGCCCAGATCGCAAAGCAGATGCCGAAGATAACAAGGAGCAGGCCAAAGATGTCAACTGGAAAAAGGTCGGGGAGCAGGCGTGATTCGTAGAACCACGGAGCGACTAGGACGACAGCAAGTAGCACAACACCGGCTGGGAAGCCCATGCTGGTGAGGAAACCGAAACGGGAAGGCACACGCTTCAGGGGCGTCCGGTTCCGCAGTGAGGTGGTCCACCAGTAGGCAACAAAACCACCCCAGAGGAGAATTAGGATAATTTCTACGGGGTGAAGCAACATATAATATCGCATAAATATTTTGGAGGGGCATGTTTAAAAATCAATGGGGATGGCAATTGTTAGGGAAACGTGAGGCGTACACCCGTCTCCTTCAAGGAGACCCTGATGAGGGACGGTTTACTGTGCCTGCAACCGAATGGGGGAACTTCGGTTCACTGTCGCTGACACTATAAACGTTTGTAAAAATAATGTAAACATTAACTTTCTTTTGCTCTGTAGAAAACCATTCTCCAAACAAATTGTATGAACCTGTCAAGGTTGGCTAGAATGATCTTACATGAGATTTCCGTCTTCTGGCTCTGAAATCTTCGGGATTTCAGGTCCGCCCCGAACCTACGTTTGAGGACAGAGAACTTGGTTTCAACCAGGAACCGTTTTCGATAGCGAATTGAATCAAAGTTCTCGGTCATCTCCTTTCGATATTTCCCCCAGACCGTCGTGGAGAATTGATGAGATCGAGCTGGAATGATCGACTCCGCGTGAAGAGTTTCACGGATATATCGGTGCATTTTTACTAAAAAAATGACGGTAATCAGTCCATCAGCTCCCGGGGCGGCCGGAAAAACTCTCGGATATCTTCTGCAAGCAGATCCGGCTCTTCCATCTCTGCGAAATGACCCCCACGGGGCATCTCCATCCAGTGCCGCAGGTTGTAGAACCGCACTTCCCATGCCCGGACCGCAGGGACGAGATCTTTTGGGAACTGTGCCATTCCGGTCGGGACATCGATACGCCGGCCTGCGGACGGCGACATGTTGCGCATGGTCTCACAGTAGACCCGGCATGAAGAGTTGATCGTTCCCGTGGCCCAGTAGATCGTCAGGTTGGTGAGCAGCTCGTCTTTAGTGAACCGGGTCTCCACGTTGCCGGAACAATCGCTCCATGCCCGGAACTTTTCCACGATCCAGGCCGCGAGACCCGCCGGCGAATCGTTGAGGCCGTACGCAAGGGTCTGCGGTTTGGTTGAATTGACCATGCAATAAGCTCCTTCGGTCATCATCCACATCTGGCCGGCCCCAAGATACTGCTGCTCCGCGGGTGACAGGTCAGCCGGGGGCGGGCCCATAAGGGGTGTTGCTCCGCTTAAGTGAATGCCGATTATGGATTCCGGATGTGCATGGGCAAGGTGCCGGGCTATCTCGGCGCCAATGTCGCTGCCCCGGACGGCATACTGGCTGTAGCCGAGTTCCTTTGTCATCAGCGTATGGATCATCTCCCCCATGCAGGCGCAGCTCATCCCCGGGCCGGTAGGCCGGTCCGAGAACCCGAAGCCCGGCAGTGACGGGACAACCACATCAAAAGAATCCGTAAAATCTCCTCCGTGGTCTTTCGGATCAGAAAGGAGCGGGATTACCTTCAGCATCTGGGTAAATGTTGCGGGCCAGCCATGAAGGAGGACAAGCGGAATCGGGTTCTTTCCCTTGCCGCGTTCGTGAATGAAATGGATGCCGGATCCGTCAACTTCTGCCCGGAAATGGGCGAAGCGGTTGATGGCGGTTTCCTGCACCTGCCAGTCAAACCCGTCCTGCCAGTATGCGATCAGCTCTTTCAGGTAGGCAAGATTTGTTCCGTACTCCCACCCGGAGCCGGAGATCTCGTCCGGCCAGCGGGTCGTGGCAAGGCGTTCATACATATCGGCAAGCGTTTCTTTGGTTATCGTTACCGTGAATGGTTCAGGACTCATGGAGATACCTCCGCAGAATAATCATTGGTCGTCATTGTTTCCTCTCTCCGGAAACAGGTTCCGGTTCCTGGTGCAGCTGCAGGAATGCAGCTGGGTGCATTGAATGGAATTTTTCATCACCCTGGTATTCGCTTTTTTTTCGACAGCATACGCTCTTTCATGCGGGATCGTTCACCCGGTTTTTCTGTGCGTGCAGGGCCGGCAGAGTCAGTTGTTCTTTTTATGCCGGGGATTGTTTATGAGGTGGGGTTTTACCGTTGGTCGAAGGATGGATTGATGAACCTGAGGAAATTATCAACGATATCATCGTGGCTGGCTCCCGCGAGTTCAAACCCCTTTTTCCATCATATCGTGATCTGTCAGTCCATCACGCCTCCTCACATATTCAAAGGTGATCTTACTCAACAACAGCATAAGCGAACGATAACAGGCTGTTCATTACCCTGCCCTCGTTTTTTCCAAAGAAATATGCCGTCTTGTAGTCTTTGCTGGTAACATTCTGAACGTTCGAGAATCCCCTTTGTGTGAGGAAGGTTTCGATCTCCCCTTCTTTTATTCCAAACAGGAATGGTTCTCCCACGTCCATCAACCCCTTTCGCCAGTTCTTACCGGCTTCAAGCTCGCATGTGCCATCAACTACGGACTCGGGAATATAATCGAAAACGATAGCACTGTTCCTGCCCGAATTATGCGTTATGAAGGACAGCGTCTCGTCCACTATCCCTGCCGGGAGGTACATAAAAAGCCCCTCCATGATAAAGAGGGTTTTTAAAGACCGGTCATAGCCGTTTTCCAGGAGCCGCTGATCGAGCTTATCGATGCCAATATCGACAGAAACATACGTGACATGGCTGGGGAGCGATTTAAAAATCTCCTTAATCTTCTCCACTTTTATTTTTTGTGTTGCCGGTTGGTCAACCTCGAATATTTTGATATTTTTCAGCCCTTCGATTCGGTAGGCCCGGGTATCGTACCCGGCTCCAAGTATGACGAGCTGCTCCAGACCATCGCTCAATGAAGAATTCACAAGATCGTCAATATATCTGACCCGGGCTATGATCGAGTTGCTTACCCCGGGTACCAGACGCTCGCTCTGCGCTAAAAATGCCCTGTACTTCTCCGGGTTACAGGTCGCAAATTCCAGCACGTTCTGACTGATAAAGCGGATGGCATACGGGTCATAACAGATGCGCTCGTCCTCCGGTCTTCTCGACTCACCTACCCTCACCATGGCTATTGTCTCGGCCGTCTTACTTGGGCCTTTACTCGGGTTACTCATCTCGATTGCCTTAGCATTGTTTGATTCTTGCATTTCCTATCCTCCTTTTAGAAATTAAATTTCTGGATCCGGTTGTTGCCCGCATCCACAGTTTGATTCTTGCATTTCCTATCCTCCTTTTAGAAATCTCAAAACCCAGTCCCCGGATCATCAATTCGTTGCTCTTTTATGAGTTCCTCTCGCATCTGGCTGACGGCCAGGGATGCCGGTACTGCCTTTTGATTGCAATAACGTTCATTTCCGGGAGGCTACACGAGTGATCCTGGTGTCCATCACGCCACCTCGCATCCTCGGTCTTTGTCGAGGGTAAAGAAGATGCAGCCCCGTTCTCTCCACCACGTACACTCGGCGCAGGTAGTGTGGTCGCGCATGCATCTCCGGCCAACGGCTTCCTTGGGACAGCCGTCACGTTTGGCACCGTCCCGGCAGCAGGGATTCTGCGGCTTTTCCCGGTCCGTGTGACTGCGTTACGTTGTCCAAGAGTTATCACCATTCGATGCGATAATTAACATACCCATGGAATGTATAAATACTAATCGAATGGGGTTTAAAATACCTATGATTATACGGATGGAAAAAAAAGATAAATCAGGATATTATGCCAAAAGTTGTTCCCCAGTACACGGATGATGCGAAACGGAGGATCGTCCTGTCTGCAATGGAGGCGATGGCAGAAAGCGGGTATGAGAACGTAACGGTCGATAACGTTGCCCGGAAGATCGGCGTCACAAAAGGGGCGGTATACTGGTATTTCCGGAGCAAGAATGCATTGCTCCAGGAAGTTCTTGTAACCATAGAAAAAGAACTCTATCAGATTGGTTCCGATCCCTACTTCAACCGGCCCGAAACCCGGCAGGGGCCCCCGGATTCCGACCGGCTCTGTTTCAATGAAGGAACCCGGAGAGATCTCTTATCGGAAATCGGTCTGCATAAGAATCATGGGGACAGTATTCCGGAAGTGACACCAAAATATATTCATGACCTGGAATCCACGCTGGAAAAGGGAATTGATCGGGAACAAAAAAGCGGGACCATATGTTCACCGGCTGATCCAAAGACCCTGGCTCTCGTACTTGCCGTCCTGTGTTCCGGATTACAGACAGGTGAGATATATGCAATCCTTTTTCTTGCGAGATCAGATTCGCGGCGTATCTGGTTTCATGCCGTGAAATTGTTCCTGAAACCGTGAAGAGATCAAAAAAAGGTAAAAAGATCTGTTCGTTGCGATGGCCGGTCTCATATTGATCATCGGGCGGTCCTTGTGACGATCCGGAGATTGTTGGGGGATTACAGGATTAGAAGCAAAAACACTCTTCCTGGTTTTATCCATGTCATGGTATGTTCCTGCGAAGACCGTGTTACCCCTGTCCCGGGTTATATCGTACCGTAAATCTCCCCGGAAATAAACTCCCTTTAAAACGCCCCGTTTGCCAATCGGAGCCCGATTTGAAAATCCGCTTTTTTGAAGGTCGCGTTTTTTAGCGAATTATACAGCACGATTTTTAAGATATGCCTGCATTGCCCCCCGTTTGCTTATCTGATGGGCATTTTGAACTTTAAAAACGGTCAATACAGACCCTTTTGGTTGCTCACGGAGGTGTTTTTCCGGACGGGAGATTGGCCGGAGAACCGGCGGGGGGTCGGATCCGGGGTCCCCCCAAGTATCCCTTCCCGATCGCACCGGTGTCCGGACCCCGGGGGGATGATCCGGCGGACCCCGGGTCGCGTTTACCGGAACAATCGCAAAGATCTGCAAGTCCCTGTACCTGAAAGACAAGGGGGAGCCCGCAGGAAAAACAATGTCGGGGTGTTTTTTGGATATCCCGGGGATCATTTAATTCGGCATGCGGAATCCCCGGCATCCACCTTGTCGAGGAATTCCAGCACCGGTATCTGCAGCAGTTCCGGCTTTGTCCGTGAGAATATATGGTCACCGTCAACAAGAACCAGTTTCGCCCCGGTGATTCCCGCAACAAGTTCCCGGGTGATCTTCAATGGTACGAACAGGTCCTTCGACCCGTTGACGATCAGGGTCGGGACCCTGATCCGGCCAAGATATTTCCTTCCATCGAACCTCGCAACGGCTTCACCCTGCCTGCGGAATGATGCCGGTGTCGGGGGATAGTTCTGGCCAAAAATAAGAGCCATTCCTTCTTCCATTTTATTCTTTGAACCGGGCAGGTACTGCATCAGGTTCATCATCGTTTTTACCATAAATGGGATCCGGGTGAAGCCCACATGGAGCACAAGACCGTTCACCCGGCCCGGGTATTTTGCTGCAATCATCTGGGCGATCATCGAGCCCATAGAGAGGCCGAGGATATGAGCACGTTGGATCCCGAGTGCGTCCAGAATACCAACCGTATCATCGGCCATGTCTTCAATCGACCAGGTAGTATCCGGTTTCGAAGAACGGCCGGTGCCCCGGTTATCTACAGCAATGACCTGGTATTTCTGTGCAAAATCTGCAATCCGTGCAGAGACTGAAGTGATCTCCATACCCCAGCCGGGGATAAGGACCAGCGACTCTCCTTCGCCGTGGATCTCGTAGTACATATCGATATTATTTACATGAACGACTGGCATTTCTCAAAGACACCGTTACACAATATACTTGCCTAGGAGCCGGATGGAATTCACCATATCCGAACCAAGCGGCGAACCGAAGATGATCTGGGTGACTCCGGCCTTTGCAAGATCTTCACACTTCTGCTTCACGATCTCCGGTGTTCCGGCAAGCGTGAACGCATCAATCTCCTTGTCGCCCACAAGTTCAGTAACTGTCCTGAAGTCAAACCTTGCGAGCGCTTCTCTGATGCCGGCAACATTTTTCAGGTCGAGCCCGTGGCGGGCCAGCAACTCCGGGGGTGAGCCGGCAGCGATAAAACCGGCCGGGATCTTTGCAGCATTCCGGGCCTTCTTTATGTCGCGGTCAATCGACATCGCAGTATAGGCCCCGACATCGAAGGATTTCCGGCCAACTGCATCACACGCCTTCCGGATGATCGGGATGGCGATCCCGAAGTCTTTGGGGTTGGACGCGTTGATCAGTGCACCGTCGCCAGCCTTTCCGGCCAGTTCCAGGACTTTTGGTCCCTGTGCCCCCACGTACACGGGAATCCCCTTTTTGCCGGGAAGCGTGACACCGGTCATCTTTGCGCCATCATAGTCGAAGTACTTCAAACCGGATCGTTTCACTTCCTCACCGGCACAAAGCCTGCGGATCTGCAGGATTGCTTCTTCGAGACGGGCAACCGGCTTTTCAGGCTGGATCGCCAGCTTTGGCAGCGTTGAGAGATCGCCCGGCCCGATACCGAGAACGGCCCTGCCATTGGAGATCTCGTTGAGCGTGCAGGCAAAGGATGCCATCGCAGCCGGTGTATCGGTAAATGCGTTCATAATCCCCGGGCCGATCTTCAGGGTTGTCGTTGCCTGCGCAATCGCTGCAAGCACCGGGTAACAGTGCCGGTTGTTGTAGTGGTTCGTTATCCAGGCAAAGTCTATGTCTTTGGACTCAGCGAGCCTGCACAGGTTCACAGCCTGCTTTACATTCACATTCGCGTTTGGTACAAATTCAATTCCATAGGTTGTCATGAGGTTCACCATTGAGGATTGCATACAGGGGTCGCAACCGGTGTTCATCCCCCTGCCGCAATCTGTTAATTATCCCGTCTGCCTCCCGTCGACTTCAGCCATAAACGCAACCGCCGGATTGATCAGCAGGAACGGATCCTCGCTTGCGAAAAAGTGGGTGCCCTCAACCATGACCAGTTTTGCACCCGGAATACCAGACACCAGTTCGTCGGTATATTTCCCCGGCCCGACAATTGCGTCCTTTGTTCCATTGATGATAATGGTCGGGGCCCGGATCTTCCCGAGCCACTCGCGGCTGTCGAATGCCATATGGGCATCGAACTGCCGGAGTGCAGATGCAGATGTAGGCGGGTATGCGCTTATCTTATCAAAAAAATGCGGGTCCCGCATCCGGAACCGGGTGCTCAGTACCAGCAGTCCCTTGAGGATACTCAGGGATTGCCGGGCAGCAGCGACATGCAGGACCAGGCTTGTTACCCGGGCCGGGTATTTTATTGCGATTGCCTGTGCGATCCGTGACCCCATCGAGGCGCCGAGAATATGAGCCCGGCTGATGCCCAGTGCATCCATGAGGCCCACGGTATCATCAGCCATCATTTCAATGGTATACGGTATATCCGGCTTATCCGTTCTCCCGGCGCCACGGGTATCGAGAGCTAGCACCTTGTATTTTTTCGATAGTGCGGGAATCGTGGTCTTCCACCCGGAAAGATCGCTCCAGATCCCGGCAATGAGGATGATTGGCTCTCCTTCGCCATGGATCTCGTAATACATGTCGATATCGTTCACTTTCTGCAGGGGCATGAGATCACCGGCAGACGGTATCCTTGTGTGACAGGCCGGGGTGTCTGCATTCCTCCCGCAGAGACTGGACATGCCGGTTGAAGATCCGCACATAATCTTCCTGCGACAGGATCTCCCGACTGACACGATCGAGTTTCTGCTGTGAGATCGAACCCACCCTGACGAGATCCCAGCCGGTTTCTTTGGCGGTGTCAAGGATCTCGCTGACTGCTTTCTCCGCTGCAAAGGGTGGTTTCATGGCACACCCGTGGGGCCTCAGGAGAGCTCCGGCATACTCGGCGGAAAGGCAACTCATGCCCGTCACCATGGCCCGGACATGCACGAGCACCGGGTCAAACGTATCGTGTTCCCAGCGCGTGCTGCCGGAAACCAGTACTACCCTGCGCCGCCGTATGGTTTCATATCGGGGCGGATGGTGGAAGCAGGTATCCGATACCTCGAAAAACGGTTCCTTTACCGGGGTCAGGCGGTCGAGAAAAATTTTCATCGGGCCGGTCAGTCCTTCCCAGCAGACAGGGGATGCCAGTACCAGAACATCTGTTGCAGAATAAGACCGGATAAGCTTAGCCATATCATCGTTCTGCATGCAAACCCCCGGGTTCACAATCTGGCAGCTGAGATCTCCCCGGCAGGGATTGATCGTCATATCGTTCGTGTCAAAAAGTTCTACCTCTGCTCCTGCGTCACGCATCCCGTCAAGGAATGCGGTGAGGATCATTGAGGTGTTCTCCTGATCCCCCGGGGGGCTTGCGTTGATTGCTAATACTTTCATGATCATTTCCTCATTTTTTAAAAACTCATATTTTCTTTCGAGTTTCGTCCTGAGCTGACAGAAACCAGACAGCTTCCGCTCCTGGTCACTGCCACATTACAGCAATGGTAAAATCTGTTCAGATCTTCTGCTTTTTCGCAGGTTTCTTTTCTTTTCCGTTCTCCTCCGGATATGGCCGTGCATCAATGGATTTGCTCATGAACCGGAGATAATCGGCAACAAACTGATCGTAGGTTATTCCTCCCTGTTCCAGCACATTCCGCCAGTCAGGGCTGAGGCATACGATACTCGTTGATGTCACGCTGATATAGACAGCCATCTCAAGCGGGTCAAGGTCATTCCTGACGCTGCCATCCTCGATACCTTCTTTGAGCACGTCGCGGACCAGGCACAGTTCTTTTCCCAGCAGTTCACGGATTGTCTGTGCCAGGGGATTTTCTTTATTCTGGAACAGTCCCGGCCCGGTTGTACAGAGAAGCCGGAAATAATCCGGGTTCGCCCGGGCAAAATCAAAGAATGCCGCACCGATCTTATGGGACTTCTCCCTGCCACTGATCTTCTGTCCGGTACAGTCATTGTATATTTTATGCAATGTACGGACCTTCCTGAGTACAATAGCAAAGAAGAGCGAGTCCTTGTCTTCGAAGTAGAGATAGAGGGTTGCTTTGTTCAGGCCGACCTTCTTTGCGATCTCTTCCATGGTGACGCTCGTAAAACTCCGGGCAAAGAAGAGTTTCTCCGCGGTATCGAGAATGTACGTGCGCCGCTGCTCCCGTTCTTTCTCGATTAGTTCCTGAAATGACATGGTAATCGCCAGCTGTATAAACCGCGTTTATTGTTATAACTCACGGTTATACATATAACCGGAAGTTAGGATCCCATATTAAGGTTTGGAAAAATCGCGAGGAGATTAGAGTGGTCCTCTCACATCACTCCAGCGCCTTATCGCTTACCTTCTCCGGAAATCCCAGGATTTCAAAGGCCCGGTTCCGGATCCGGATCAGCTCTGCCTCCGGGGAAATCCCGGTTTTAGCCGAAGGATCGACAAACGGCAGGGAAAAGGCCATCCGTCCCCCGGCACCAGCCCCTCCCAGAGACAGCGGACCGAGCTCACTGATCCCTGGCAGGAAGATGAGCCGGTCCAACCGGATACCGCCCGGGGATTCCGGGACATCGATCCTTCCGATATTCGAAGGGACAAAGCCGGGAAGATCCTTCTCGTAATTGCGGTTGAACGAAAAGACAACATTTCCGGTATCCTTCATGAACCGGCGCATGGTATCTGTGCGGGCAAATACTTCCGGAATTGTATCAACATACGGGCCAAATGCGGTGAGGGCATCGATAAAGGAGGGTTCAAACGACGGTATGTCAAGACAGGAGGGGTCCAGGACTTCCACCCGCGAGTGGATTTCCTTATGAAGATCCTTTGCGTTCTCCCAGAATGTTTTTTTCACGGACCAGGAAAACGGGAACTTTACTCCTCCATCGCAGAAGCAGAAGACATTCCCGACAGGGGGGGTCAGCCTTCTCCTCAGGTCGAAAGGAACCATAACCGTCTGCTGGTTTTTCGGAAATTCCCCGACAATATCGGTGCGGGCTGCCAGAAATGCTGCAGAGACTGCCGATCCCACAGTAATCCCATGGCTCCTGCAGGTTGCCAGCAGGTGTGCGGATTCTTCCGGATTAAACTCTAACAGGACAAGACCGGGCTTCCGGGTTTCCCAGTAGCCACGGTACAGGGCAGCATAATCGTCCGCACTGAACCTGTACGGATTCTTTTGCCACTTCCGGTTGCCAAGACCAACAAAGAACCGGACAACAAGCCCCGGCAGGGATATGCCTGGCTTTACCAGATCAAGAACATCCGGTGGATTTATTACCGAGACTTCCTGAGCGGGATCCTCATACAGGATAAGAATATCCCGGACAAGGTTGGCAAGAGCCATGCCGTCGCAGATGCTGTGGTTGCACAAAAGGAGGATGTCGGATACATCCGGGGACTGCAGGAGCACGAACCTGATGAGCGGTCCCCTGTTGATATCGAACGGCACCCGTGCCTCTTCTTTGAGTTCGTCCAGCCACTGGCGATCAGACACTCTTTGAACAATCCTCATCGGGACCGGTGGGACACCTTCAGATGAGAACCATGCCTCGTGCCGTTCATCGAACACGACTTTTACGCGGAGCAGCGGATGCTTCCGGGCTGTAGCATCGAGCGCCTGCCGGAGCCCTGCCGGATCAACAGCGCCTGTGATCCGGGCCGCCATTATGACCGTGTATACCGGTCTCATAAAGAACAGCCGTTCTAACCGGGACATCTTCCGGATACAACCCGGGATATCCGGGTGATCATATATTTTTTCAACGCGGTTTGTTTGGTCCCCGGATTTACCAGGGGTCATTGTGGATTGCATTTTAATTCTCGTATGGTTCTAAATTATTCAGATGCCTATGCTTGGAAGTTCATGGTCCCGGGATGCACAATGTTCCCGACAGCAGCAGTCATCCACGCTTACCGGACAGTCGGGACAGGAGCCCAACGGAGGGGTGATTTCCTGTCAGACGGGAGAGGAAACCAGTACATACGCAGAGGTAAATGGGATCTGGCAGTGAAAAACCCGCCGGAGAAGAAGAAAGCGCAGGTTACACTATACTGCCATCATGTGTGAATGAAGGCATGCTGCGATCTCCGGGCATGAACATCGGGGAGAGATTCCGGTTTTAGGAAATCAAATCTCCCGTTGGTTCAGGGTATTAAAAATACATATCCAGTGGTTATTTTCAAAGATATAAAAATGGGAATGGTTTTTGTCACCCGGTTTTATAATATCACCAGTAATTTCCCAAACTCCGGAAAAATCGCGCAAAAATGAGAGTATGAGGTAATTTTTCCCATCGGTTTTTCCTTTAAGGAACTGAGTCCAGGTTGCTCAGGACCTGCCTGATACCTGCGGGGTCCATGAAGTATCGATATTTTCCCGGCTCATTCCGGTTATAATCCTGCAAACCGGATCAAACCCCGGACTTCAATTGTGTAGAGATGAATCAGATCACGGGCAAAAGTGGCGAGCTGCGGAATGATCCGGAACAATCCGAGAGCAATTACGATGAGAATAACCAGCGAGAACAGTTCAGCAAACACGTTGTGTCCCCAGAAGAAACTCGCGTATCCTGCACCGAACTCAGTGGTTCCGGTAGGGTCCGGGAGAAATGAAAACCACTGATCAGACCATGCAATAAACACAACAACAACCCGGAGAATGTTGAGAAAATAAATCGTTGGAACCACGATGAGGAATGCATATATTCCCTGTTTTATGGAGAGATCCCGGGATCCCGCCGCAACCCCGAGCAGAATCGCTATTGCAGTAATCCCCGTGCAGGTGAGAATGATCTCGGTTGCAAATCCGTTGAGCAGGATAATATTCCATCCTTCGATCTGCACAGGATAACCAAAAGCATGAAGCAGCCAGACTGCCTGTCCGACAACAGCGGAGATCAATGCATCCCGGAATAATGGCATAAACGAGAACGGGACAAAGATAAGCGTGGCAACTGCAGCAGCGCTTGACAGCTGCAATATGGTTTGATCCTCGGCAAGAAGTCGTAGTATAGTGATCGCAAGGAACGGCACGGACATGACTGCAATCGCCGGGTAAAGAAGGTTATCCTGAACCAGATAATCAGGAACTTCCATGAGGAGATTGACCACAACCAGTGTCCACCCGAGAATTGCTGCGTATTTTTTTCCCCGTCCTGCAACAAGGAACAGGACGAACGCAAGAAATGCTGCAAAAATAAGAATTTCTGTCATGATAGTCCTGAATACAATATCCCGCCGGTGCTTTCTTCCAGCACCGGATTTCCGGGTATAGTGGGAGTGGTTCGGGTTTTAATGTTGGCTTTTTTATTCACACACCGATTTGCATATCCGAGAATAATTCAAACATTCATCGATCGAATTGATGGCGATCTTCATTCTTTTTGAGGCCGGTTTATACCCGCACGTTATTCGGGTTACGGATTGATCAGAGGGGCATCTCTTCTGCAGGGGGACATTAAACATACCCATGAACGCCAGGAAACGGAATTCTGCTTCAGGCTAATGACCACCAGCGTCCCGTGGATGGAGTCCGGACAGGGATGGGCTTATCTTTGCATATAGATAGAGACCGAGCATAATGATTCCCGTCACAATCGGGCCGATGAGCACTGTGAAGAATAGAACCAGTATCGTAAGCTCAAGAATGATGAGAGCAAGGGCGCGGTCCGGAGAATGCTCGTCAATGATCCGGGGAATTAAAATGGGAAGCGAGATCTCCAGAGGCAGAAGCGCAAGTATCAGAACTGCCCAGGAGGTACTCCAGGATAGATACCCGGTTACGGCCCCAGAGAGCATTACTGTCGAAAAACAAACTGCTATGAGGATTATCAGGCAGATTAGGAGGCAAATTTCCAACCAGAATATGATCCCAATGATCCCACCCCAAATTTTCCAGTGTAGTGGATCGGAATCACGGATCGCGGGATTCACAGGTTTATTTTTCTCATCAAGTGCCGGGATCAGGTACAGTGTTACGAAAATATAGGCAATATTTATGAGAACAATCCCAATGACCACTTGGATAATCTGGAGATTGTCGACACATCTGTTTATAAAAACCTCCGAATTCGCAAACGGGAATGCCGAAACATAATCATACACAATCACCAGCAGGGCACCTAACGTCAGCAATGCAGCGAGACGGGAGATACGGCTTCCCGCCCGGTGCAGTTCCTCACGAATGAATATCGTCCGGCCCATAAGAGATGTCATTATCGGTTCACCTTCGCAAATACCGGAAGTTCGCAGATCTGCCGTCTTGGCACTATCGCGAAAAAGAGTTTTTGGCTTATTAACCGGAAAATGGATCTCTTCACCAGGTCACTCCTTCCGGATATAATAGAGTGGCCATTTTATGTACATTCTCATACCATTGCTCTTCTCCCATGCGAATATGAATATAAGGTAAAATGCACTGAAGGCAATTAAAAATCCGGAGATTAAAGCCGAAGTGGATGTCGGATTCAGTTCTAGAAAATATCCCTGCCTCACGAGGTATAAAAACGCAAAGAACAGGATCCATGCAGCAGCTTCAACAAAGATAATAGAGGACCGGATGCTTCGGGAAATTTCATTCGCAGAGCCGCTGGTTACTACGTCCCTGAAAAATCGCTGTGTTCTCACGAGATCAATTCCACCCAGGATTGCCGCGGGGATTATACCCATAAGCGCGAAAGCAATCTGGTAACCGCCAAGAGTTACATAAATCCATGTCGCGAAGATAACAACCGGAATTATTAATACGGTAATCAGGATCCTGTACTGGTGATACCATGCAAACTCATAGCGGGTGTTCCGCTGTCTCCGCCCGGAGAATTTACCTGTTCAAAAGGCTGGACGGTAAACCGTCGCATCTGTACCTGCGTCTGCGGGCACCAGCCGAGATATTGTCGTAGTGTGTCGCTGATTTTTACTGACATGTTCGTATCACCATTCCAGACAACAATAGTTCCATTGTTGTGGCAATCATTACCAGTCAACATATGAATGTTGACTATATTAATATAGCGGGTTTTTATTTGAGGATTATACCATTTTTGATGGCAGATTAATGTTCAGCGCAGATACTATCCTTAAGACTTGTATGTTCAGGGCATCAGAATTGCATACATGGTATTCAGCAGAATTCGTGTAAAATATGAGGGTCCTAAAAAAACGGCAGGGTCAGGCATTGCCGGCGATACCCGGGCATTCCTGCACCGGGATTCCGGACGGAGCCCGGATCTGCCGTCCGAGATAGACGGCAACGGCAGCTGGGATCTCATACGCGGTAATGCGGCCTTCGTGCCGGGGGAGAACGAGTTGATCCTCTTCAAGCCGCTTCATGTGCCACGAGACCGAGGGGCCCGAGATGCCAACAGCATCGGCAATATCCTGCCGGGTTACCTGAGGGTGATCGAGCAGGACGCAGAGGATCTTTCTCGTAGTCTCGTTGCGCAGGTGCTTGTGGATACGCTGCTCTTCGGTACTGTACGTCCCGCTGTTCTCGTAGAACCGGACGGTTGCGTTATCCCCACTCACCGCTATCTTGTGGTTGTGCCGCAGAACATTGAGGTGATACCGGAGCGTCCCGAGTTTCATCTGCATCTCTGAGGAGAGGCCCCGCAGGTGGATACCGGGGTTGTGACAAATATACTCGTAGATCCGGGCCCGGGCACCCTGATCGAGAACATTTGCGCCCGAGACCTGCCGGATCCCAAGGGATGCCCAGAGTTTTATCACGAGCAAAAACTCTCCCGGGAGAAGGACCAGCTCGGCAAATATCACCCAGAGCGGCAGGGCCCAGAACGTGACCGGGACAGGAGTGCGGGCCCCGGCATCCGCAGGCAGTGGGCTGTCGTAGCCGGACCGCACAACGTATTCCTGGGCTGACACGCCGGATACGACCAGCAGGAGGAAAAGGAGGGCAGCGAGGAGGGCGGAGGAGGTTAGTTTTCTCATGGCTACCATCACGCGGAATAGGTATTCAGGGAATAGTGAATCCTGTCCTGCAGGCTGCTCTGGACCCGGAAGAACCAGTAGCCGGGTGTCACGTTTTGGCTGCTGGCCACGTCAAGGAAAATTCTGCCGTCTTTCCTGCCATCCGCCACGTCTGTGTAGGGGCCAAACACCGCATCAGGCGCATACACCATGAGGCTGATGTCCTTTGACGGGTCCTTCCAGTCAACATCGATCCACTCGTGCTGTTTTCCCTCGGGAACGAGATCTGCATAATAGTTCGCGGTTGCAGGGACTACCGCGAAATTCACATTATTCACAAGCAGCGGTTCGTCGGTACGTCCCACCGTAACGGTATTGATGAAATAACTGCTCTCAGCCGGGGGTGCTGCGTTCAGGGCAGACGGGGACGAAGTGATCATGAAGTTCTGTGCAGGCAGTGTATCGACAGCCGTTATCGTAACAAAACCGGTACCGGCATTCTCCGAGACCGCATATGCGGGGATCTCGCTGACATCTCCCACCGCATAGGCAACGGCAACCTGTTCCGGAGCCTCCGTTCCGTTGATATTCTTAAGGGTGACCCAGACCTGGCCGGTATGGGATGAGGTTGTTACCTGGCTGATATCCGGCAATGCCAGAACGGGCAGGATGACCAGTACACTCAGGAGAACACAGATCCCCACCGCTACCCGGAAATGCATGTTCATATATCCGGTGCGGGGGATAAATAACATATCTGGCACAAGTGTCTACACATTGCCGGGCGGCAGATATCGGATCGATTCTTAAAAACCCGGAAAACCGGGCGCGGGTCAAAAGAGGTATTTGAATGCTCCGGCACACCCCTTTTCCGGTCCCGGAACCGGTAGAGAACTGTGCGACAACTCCTTTTTAAGCGCATCTCATTCTCTGGTGCATCCGTTCGGCCGGAACCGTTCCGGCCCGGAGTGCTACCATGATACAACTCGAACACCTTTCAAAAGAATACAACGGTGTCAGGGCCGTCAATGACCTGACCGCAGAGATCCCGGACGGGGAGATCTTCGGCCTGCTCGGCCCCAACGGTGCCGGGAAGAGTACCACGATCCTGATGCTCGTGGGACTCATTGAACCCAGTGCCGGGCGGTGCCTGGTGAACGGCCTCGATGTAGCCCGCGACCCGATAACCGTCAAGCAGCAGATCGGGTACATGCCCGAAGATGTGGGGTTCTACCCCTCGCTCAGCGCAGAAGAGAACCTCACGTACTTCGGCAGGCTGTACGGGATGGATATCCGCACCTGCACAAGGCGCTACAGCGAGCTCCTCCCCCTTGTCGGCCTCGATGGGGTAAAAAAGGATGTGGGCGGGTATTCCAAGGGTATGCGCCAGCGGCTCGGTCTCGCAAAAGCCCTGCTTAACGACCCCTCGGTTATCATCCTCGACGAACCGACCGCAAACCTCGACCCGCAGGGAGTGGCCGATTACCGCCAGATCATCCGAAACGTTGCCCGCGAAGGAAAGACCGTTGTCGTCTCCTCCCATATTCTCGAAGAGGTGAGCAGGGTCAGCACCTCAGTCGGCATCCTCTCGGCAGGCCGGCTGGTTGCACAGGGGTCCTGGCAGAACCTGGCCCGCGACATCGCTGCACACTCGCCATGCCATGTGACTATCCATATTGAGACACAGGATCCGATACCGGAATTCAGCCACCCCGACCTCATCAGCATCGCATATGACCATGAACAGCACGGGGCCGTCATCATTGCCCGCTCGGACATCCGCGACGAGGTGGCAGACCACCTTGCAGAGCACGGCGTGCGGCTCCGGGGGCTCTCCCGCGAAGGGCTCTCGCTCGAAGAGACCTTCCTCTCGTACTACCAGGTGGCGGGGTAGAACCATGGCAGGAAAACGATTGTTCACCATTGCCGAGAAGGAGTTCTTCGACCATGTCCGGAGCCGGAAGTTCCTTCTCATCTTCGGCATCCTTCTCGTTGTCGCCATTGTCGGCATGATCGGGGGAATTGCCGAATATAACAAGAGCCTCGACCAGTATAACAAGCATCAGTCAGCGATTCAGTCCCCCCTCAGCAGTTACATGCCGGTCAAGCCGTCTATTCTCTCAGTCTTCTCATCGGTTGCAACGTACCTGGTCTTTGTCGGGGGCGTGCTCGGGATCGCCATGGGATTTGATCTCGTGTCCAAGGAAAAAGAGAGCAAGTCCTTGAAGATCCTTCTCTCCCACCCGGTGTACCGCGATGAGGTGATCAATGGCAAGGCGCTGGGAGGGATCCTGGCACTTGCCGGTGCGCTTGGAGTGGTGCTCTTCATCGCCCTCGCAACCCTGCTCGTGTACGGTATTGTCCCGGACGGGAACGAACTCGTCCTGATCGCGGTCTTTGCCGTTGTCTCGTTCCTGCTGATCTTCTCGTATTTCGCTATCGCCCTCTTCCTATCGACAGCCATGGACGAGAGCGGGTCAGCGCTCATCTATACCATCATCATCTTCATCGTCCTCTCGGTCCTGGTCCCCACGCTTTCCAACAACACGGTGACGGAATTTGTGATAGGCGGGCAGCCGGAACTCCCGCAGGAGCTCCTCGACCAGATGCAGGTGACTCCGAGAAACTCAAGCGAGAACAGCGCAGTCGTATTCTCAACAAAAATCAGCGCTCAGGGCAGCAGCGATGCCTGGGACCGGTTCAATGAACGGATGAACACGTACTGGGAGAAGCGCCAGGCAATGCATGATACGCTCGCCCTCCTCTCCCCCACCATGAACTATGAATCGATCACGTCCTCCATCACGAATGGAATATCCGGAAATACCCTGGTGATGAGCGCCGGATCGGGAATGACCACGAATGCGTTCAGCGTCAGCAGGACGGGAGATGCAGGGATCGGCGACAAACTGGGAAAGATCGCAGCCAATATCATAGCCCTCCTCCTCTTCCCGTCAGTCTTCTTCGGCCTTGCGTACATACGTTTCATGCGGCTTGATGTGCGATGACCCGACCAGATACGAGGAAGCGGGGAGGGACAAGTCCACTCCTCGTTGCGGCCCTCATCCTCCTTGCCGCAGCACTTATCCTGGTCCCCCAGCCGGCCGCAGCAGACCAAACCGCGTCCCCAGACACGAACATCGGGATCACCTGCGACCTGCCCGGCCAGATCATCGAGGCCGGTGAAACCGCGAAATTCAACCTCAGGGTTGTCAATAACGGGCAGGAGAACAACAAGAAGATGTGGGTTGAATCCTTCGACTCCGAGAAACTCGACTGGGAGATCCGGTTCATGGACGGGGAGACCGAGATCAACAAGATCTCCCTGCCCCCAAATGGTTCCAAGACCGTGACCCTTGTCGTTGACACGAGTTCCGATACGCCGGCCGGGGAGTATGCGGTGCGGGTCCATATCGGCGACGGATGGTACTGGGCGTACGTGACCATCTCGAAAACGCACATGGGCGAAAGGGGAACACTCAAGCTCAGTGTTGTCGACAGGGACGGCGAGAAGATCAAGGGTGCAACGGTGATACTGGTACGAACTGCCGACCATATCAGCGTTGATCAGGTTATGAGCACGGCTGACGGTAAGGTATCAGCAGATGTTGAGCCGGGGAAGTATACCCTCAAAATCAGTCGCACCGGTTACAAGGAAGTGGAGAAGAAGGATGTCCGGATCAAGGGCGGCATCACGACCGATGCAGGGACGGTCATGCTCGAAAAGGCCCTGTTCGCAGCAGAGATCACGCTCAACTCCCCGGTCATCACCACCACGGCCGACAAGAAGCCCCGTTATGACCTGACGATCCGCAATCTCGGGAAGAGCGATGATACGTTCCGGCTTGGTTTTGAACACCTCCCGCAGGGATGGTTTGTCCGGTACGAAGCCAAGCTTACCCCGGGAACAGATATCTCGGAGATCTTCATCAAGAGTGGCGAAGAGAAAGCGCTGGTGGTGGAGGCAATCCCCCCGTACGATGTGACAGTTGGCGAATACCGGATCCCGCTCGTCATCGACTCATCGGCTGATTCCTATGCCGAGAACCTGACAGCGAAGATCAAGGGCAGCTACGAGCTCAAAGTGTATGCCGACCAGTACCAGTATTCCGTGAACAAAGGTGACTCCCTCACGTTCACGATACGGATCACAAACGCCGGCAATGCCGGGACCCTGACCAATGTCAGGACCGTCATCTCGGCCCCGGACGGCTGGAATGCGGTAATCTCGCCTGAGACTATCGCCGGCATCCCGACAGGGGAGTCAGCCACGGTGAAGCTCCAGGTCCTTCCCCCGGGAAATATCGTTGCAAGCGAGTACAAGATTTCCGTGAAAGTGAAGTCCGATCAGGCAGAGAAGAGCGATGATTTCCGGGTAACGGTGCGCGAACAGTCGCTGGTCGCAGTCTTCGGGATCGCACTTCTCCTGCTCATTGGAGGCGGCGTGTATTACATGTTCAGGAAATACAGCCGCCGGTAATTTTTTTTACTATAGCCCGGGATCCGGATTCTGTATTTAAAAAAAAAGATTGGTTACAACCTGCGGGCAGCAAGTACCAGCGCTGCAACGCCAAGCGCCCCGATCACGACAACGGGCAGGCTTGTGGATTTCCGGGTCTGGGCAGGTGTCGTAGCCGCTGCCGGGGGAGCGCTCGCTACGGGAAGCGGGATTTCGGCACCGCTGGCTATCATGCCAATCGGCGGCACTACCCTGACGATGTAATCGGAGACAGGCTGGACACCCCCGACGATCCCGGCCCTGTGCTGAGGGCAGGTGTTGGGGAGAGCCTGGCCTTTGACAAAGGTGACCGAGACACTCGAGCCGTCATTCCGGCCATTGAACGTAAGGACCCCGCCGGGAAGCAGCGTTCTGTTCGCTACAACCCGGCCATCGCTTTGGATGACGACAGATGCGGAACCTGCCGTACAGATAGTCCCTGCACAGGTCGTGCAGTCGGGATTCGTATCCAGGACGAGGCTGTAGTTCCCCGCGAGAGGGGTCGGGATTGTTGTGGCATCACCAGCAATATCCGTGACATGTTCTTGGTCAGGGCGCGAGCCGAAGAGTTTTGCCAGGGCGATCCAGGTCTCCCCGGCGCCGCCAAGGCTCGTGGCTACAACCGGATCGCCGGTTTTGAACATAGTAAAAGCGGCCGGGTCCGGTGCGGTCCCGGTCAGGGCCGAGGTGTTCATGGGTGTGAAGGTGCAGACAGGCGAACCGCTGGCCGGGTACGAGCAGCCGTACCGGAGCGGATTCTCAATCGCAACCGTATTTGCAGAAGCGCTCAGCGAGGCGACCGAGCCCTTGAGCGTGACTTCCTGGATCACGGCAGAAGCCGGCAGGGCAATACAACAGGCAAGGAACACAAGGATCAGGGTACAGAAAAGGTATCGGTTCATGGGATGACTCCGTAACAGGGGTTGATCTATCGGAGATCAGCTGGAAACCCTTAAAAATACCACGCACCTGCACCGGGCCTTTTTTCATGGGGAACACCAATCCGGTATACATGCAGGTGACGTTCCTTGGAACCAACGGCTGGTTCGACACCCCCACGGGCAACACGGTCTCGGTCCTCGTGCAGTCGGAAGACTACGATATCCTGTTCGATGCCGGCAACGGGATAGCGAAAGCAGACCAGTACATCTCCCAGAAAAAGCCGGTCTGCCTCTTTCTCAGCCATTTCCATATCGACCATATCGTCGGGCTCCATGCCCTCTGCAAGTTCCGGCTCAGAAAAGGACTCACCATTTACGGCCAGCCAGGAAGTGCCGGGCTCCTTGACCGGTTCGTTGCCGAGCCGTTTACGGTCCCACTCAAGGATCTTCCCTATGCAGTAAGCGTAAAAGAGCTTGCAGCAGGAGAACATGTTCTCCCGTTCAAAGTCACCTGCCTGCCGCTCGTACACCCGGCCCCCTGCTTCGGGTACCGGCTGGAGATTGACGGGAAGATCATAACGTACTGCACCGATACCGGCGTCTGCGACAATGCCGTCGCCCTCGGGCGGGATGCCGACCTGCTCATCACCGAATGCGGCCTCAAAAGCGGGGAGGAGAGTCCCGGCTGGCCCCACCTCAATCCCGAGAATGCGATCGGGATTGCTCGGGATGCCCGGGCAAAGCGGCTTGCCCTGACGCATTTCGGAGCCGGGGTGTATACGACACTCGCCGAGCGCAGGGATATCCAGGAGCGCTTTTCACCCGAATGCCACGGGCTCATTGCAGCTACGGACGGGCTTCAGATCGAAGTGTAAAAAAGAGTTATTCTTCCAGCTTTTTAAGAACCCAGGCCAGGTTCTCGCCCAGCACCTTCATGGTCCTGAGACCTTCCTCATCCTCACTTACATCTCCTGCAGCATGGCCGAGCCCCACATTCCAGTAGGATGAGCCCGGGACCACCATCTGGCTGATGAAGAAGAAGTGGTTCATGGTATCAAACGCGTGAATGGCCCCGCCACGGCGCACGGCTACCACCGCAGCACCGACCTTTCTCCGGAACATGTCATCGTTGGCCTTTGCAACGTAGCCTGCCCGGTCGATCAGGGCCTTCATCTCCGATGAAACATCTGCAAAGTAGGTGGGGGAGGCAAGGATGATCCCATCGGCTTCCAGCATCTTCTCAATGCACTCGTTTGCAACATCCGCTTTGATCGCGCACATCCTGTCCTGCTTCTCAAAACACTTTCCGCACGCGATACAGCCCCGGATCTTCTTTCCTGACAGCTGGACAAGTTCGGTCTTGATCTTCTCCTTCTTGAGGGCACGGAATACCTCGTTCACCAGGATTGCGGTGTTCCCGTCCTTCCGCGCACTGCCGTTGAATGCAACAACCTTCAGGGTCATGATTATCAGTACCCACTCTCCTGTGCCGACATAAATACCCGACGGCCGGTATACCGTGACGGAACCCGATAGTCCTCAGTGCGCCATCTTATGAGCTCGCACACCAAATGGTAATGCGACATGAATTCACGTATACAGTTTTCCGACTTTAACCTGTCAAAGGAAGTCGGGAAAGCCATAGAAGATATGGGCTTCGAAGAGCCCTCGCCTATCCAGGCATTAGCAATCCCCCTCATCCAGGCAGGGCGCGATGTGACCGCCCAGGCCCAGACCGGCACCGGCAAGACTGCGGCGTTCGGTATCCCCGTCATCGAAAAGATTGACCCCACACGAAGATCAGTCCAGGCAATCGTGCTCTGTCCCACTAGGGAACTCTGCATCCAGATAGCCGAAGAGTTCTCAAGTCTCCTCGCTCACATGCCCCGCATCCTTGTGCTGCCGGTCTACGGCGGCCAGCCTATCGAGAGACAGCTCAGGGCGCTCCAGACCGGGGTTCATATCGTTATCGGTACTCCCGGACGAGTCATGGACCACCTCAACCGGCGCACCCTCAAGCTTGACGATGTCGCGACAGTAGTGCTTGATGAGGCCGACCAGATGCTCGACATGGGCTTCCGGGACGATATTGAGATTATCTTAAAAAAGGTCCCCCAGAGCCGGCAGACCCTTCTCTTCTCGGCAACACTCCCTCAGCCTATCATCGAGATTTCCAAGCGCTTCCAGAACAAACCCGAGTTTGTCCGCGTCCAGTACGCAGAGCTCACCGTCCCGCAGATCTCTCAGTCCTATATCGAGGTAAAAGACCGCGAGAAACTCGACGTGCTCTGCCGGCTCATCGATCTTGAAGACCCGCAGCTCGCGATAATCTTCTGCAACACCAAGCGCAGGGCTGAGGAACTTTCAGGGAAAGTCCGGGCCCGCGGGTACCGTGCGGATGAACTGCACGGCGACATGAAACAGTCCCAGCGGGACCGGGTCATGGGCGGGTTCCGCAAGGGATCCATCGACATCCTCATTGCAACCGATGTTGCGGCCCGGGGTATCGATGTCGACGATGTAGACATCGTCATCAACTACGATGTCCCGCAGGATGTCGAGTATTACGTCCACCGTATCGGCAGGACGGGCAGGGCCGGCAAGAGCGGAAAGGCAATCACGTTTGTTGCCCCCCGCGACTTCACCAAGCTCCGCGAGATCATGCACTACGCCAAAGTGCAGATCCCCCGTATCCCGGTGCCATCAGAGAGCGATGTTGCCGCAACCCGTACAAAGGTTATGATCGACCGCGTACACGAGATCATTGCGGCTGGCGGCCTTGAGCAGTATATCCGTATCATCGAGGCGGAGACCGAAGGAGACCTCCAGACAATTGAGATCGCCGCGGCTCTCCTCAAGATCCAGATGGAAGTCGGCAACGAGCCGGCGGCCGAGAAGCGGCCGGAAGTGGACTTTGCTGATACCGGTGCAGAACCGGGCATGGTCAGATTCTTCCTTGGCGTTGGCAGGCAGCACAAGGTTGCTCCCAAAGATATCGTCGGGGCAATTGCCGGCGAAACCGGGATTCCCGGAAAAGCGATCGGTGCAATCCGTATCCTTGATGCCTACTCGTTTGTCGAGGTGCCAAAAGAGCATGCAAACGATGTCTACACCATCATGAAAGAGCGGACAATCCGCAACCAGCCAACCGGGATCGAACCGGCATCAGCGGGCAAGCGGTCGTACTGACCTCCCCTTTTTTCACTTGCGGGAGTCCGCAGGATTCTTAAAAATCAATCTGGATTTTTTTAGCGAGGCTTCGCAGATCCAGAAGAACATCCGTTCATTCCCGACCATCCTTTGAGCGGGAGGGCATATTCCGGCTCACTTTGACCGCCCCCATAAAGGCATGGGGATCAGAAAGGAGTTAAAAGAAAAAAGGGCCTCCGGGCTCATAGGCGCTTTATTACACGGTTTGCTTCAATCTGGCGTTCATTGAGCCCGTGAGAGACCTGCAGGAGTCCAAAGACGAAGAGGTACAGGCCGAGAAGGAGGGCAATGACCTCGAGGGTTGCTGCCGGGTGGATGAGCAGATAGATCCCGACAACGATAGCAAGGATCCCAACGATAGCGATCACGAACCGGACCATGGGTTCAGCAATGATCATCCGGAGTCCGAGAATTGCTTCTCCAATACCGAAGAATATGAGGAAGATCCCAAGCAGGAGACCTGCGGCAACAACAACGATGAGAGTCGCTGCTATCGTGAGGATACCGACAATAACCCCAACGATCCCGAGACAGAGTACCACCCACTTCGATATCCCTTCGTTATCGATGAAGAGGCCCTCGACAAGGAAGATTCCTGATAGAAGGATGATAATAATCCCTGCGATCTGCAGGAAGAACAGGGTTGCTTCGCCAGGGAAGAACAGGAGGATGATTCCTACAAGGGAACAGAGCAATCCCAGCGTAATCATTGATTTCCAGCGGAGATGGTGATGATCGTCCATAGTATCTCGTCGTCCCCATCCCTGATATGCATTTCGAACCAGGCCGGTTTTTCTTTTAAAATAGAAACATGATTTTCCGCCGAACCGGGCGGGAGGACTGGTTTTTCCGGCACAGAGCGCGGGAGATCATATCTCCCTGGCACAACCATCAAATACCTTCATACGCAACCTTCCGGCATGAAAAAGACGATATCCATCTCTGTTGCGCTCATGCTCTGCATGATCCTCGCCCTTTCTGCGGGCTGCACACAACAGCAGGCAGCCCCTCCGGCAACCCCGTCCCCCACACCGGAGATTACGGCAGTAGTAACAACGGCGGCCGTTACCCCCCAGGCAGCCGAAGCTTCCGTAACCCCCGGTCCAACCCAGTCCCTGCCGGATATGTGGAGCATCGAGGTCCAGGTCCAGAGCAATGGCGAATCCATCGACCCCCAGATCATAACAACCTTCCGTGGCGGCAAGGGCCAGAACCTCATCCCCAGGCTGGAGATCAGGGTCACCCGGTCTGACGGCGTTGTCGAGACAGCTTCCATGTCCCAGCCGTTCAAGGTTGGACAGACGGTCACCCTGGCAGGCACACGGAAGAACACGGACCGGGCCGAAGTCTGGGCAATCACCCCCAATGGCGAGAAAGTGAAGATTTACGACCAGTACATCCCGTTCAGGACATTCAACTGATCCTTCTCTTTTTTAAAAATTACCCGGAAGGGACGGAAAAATCCTCCTGCTCAACTCACGCGGGCCAGGATATTCAGCAGTCGCTCCCGATAAAAACCGATTTGCCCGGACTTCAGGCCCCGGAGGGGTAACTGATTTACCAACAGGATTAACCGGAGAATATCGTTCTGATGCGAAATCATAACGGGGCCTGGACGGAACTTCCCACGGTGTTCGATCACCAGACTCCCGATGCATATTACTTCAATGGAAGATCTCCAGGGTTCTCGTATTTTGCCATAACAACCCGGAAAGAATGAATCCGGGAGAAATGTGACAACGGTAGCAACTCTCCCGGCAACTGGGACCGTCATTACACAGGCCTCTGCTATTCCCACATCAGCGCTCCCGTCATTAACCTCCGGTATCGCTGCGGCACCGTTGCCGGCAGTGCAACCGGAGACAAACCATTCGATGGCGGCTCCTGTAGGGGGAACGGGGTCGGGGAGTTTGTTCCTGCCGGTTATTGCGGGGATGACCGGGATTATTATCGTGGTTATTGGGGGGATTTTCCTGCGACGCTGGTGGATCAGGAAGCAGAACATGGCACTCTTCCGGAAGTATGACTGATCCTCACCCGGGAAGATCTTTTTCACCGATAATTTTTGCATGAAACGTGCCGGCTGATGAATGGAAGAGCCGGTATGAGTTTAAAAACGAGCCGGATACCTTGCCGGGTAACGGGCATGAATCCCGCCCGGGTTCATTGAGATACTTCAGAACTCGGCCCGGTCATCCATGCGGGATACGAACAGCGTGATGATGGGGATAATGATCCCCACCGCAATAATCAGATACCCCTGGGGTTCATCCCCGAACGGCGGCATTAAGACAATATAAAGACCATTTGCAATCACAAAGAACCCGATAAAAAAACTCAACACTTTCAGGATGGCCTGCATATGTAATCCCCTCACTCCTTACGGTAAATGTGAAATACAAGTAAAAAGCACTTTGCCTTTGTATACTATCTCACCCCGGGGGTAGTATCTCCTATAAATGGCCGGGTTACCAGAAGTATACGAGCCATCGTATGCTGCCGGAAAAACCGGATGTTATGATATGGATACGGCGATCGGGCGATACTTGTGGACCAGACAAGTCTGACTTCAGGGAAAACCGGTGACAGTCCCGCCGGGAAGGGCGTTCACTACAAGTGGGTAGCCTTATCGAACACCACGATTGCCATGTTCATGGCGGCTGTGAACGGGAGCATCATCTTAATCTCCCTGCCTGCAATCTTCAACGGGATCAATATCAACCCCCTCACCTCGTTCCAGTACCTTCTCTGGATGCTGATGGGATACGGGGTAGTGACGGCAACCCTCCTCCTCAGTTTCGGCCGGCTCTCCGATATTTACGGGAGAGTACGGTTGTACAATATCGGGTTTCTCATCTTCACGATTGGTTCGATCCTCCTTTTTCTCACTCCCGATACCGGTGACGCAGGTGCCATCGAGCTCATCGTCTTCCGCTTAATCCAGGCCGTGGGAGCTGCATTCATATTCTCCAACAGCGCCGCGATTCTGACCGATGCATTTCCACCGGACGAACGGGGAAAAGCACTGGGCCTCAACCAGGTGGCCGCCCTCTCAGGGAGTTTCATCGGGCTCCTGATCGGGGGTATCCTCGCAGTCTACAACTGGAGATACGTTTTTCTTATCAGCGTACCGTTCGGCGTGATTGGCACAATCTGGGCATTCTACCGGCTCAAGGAACCTCAATATGAACGGACCGCTCACTCGCTCGATATCTGGGGCAACATCTCGTTTATCGGCGGCCTGACAATCTTTCTCATAGGGGTAACCTACGCCCTGATGCCCTACGGGAACGACCCGATGGGCTGGGGCGACCCCTGGGTTATTGCATCGCTTGTTGTCGGGCTCCTGCTCCTCTGTGCATTCCCGTTCATTGAGAAGAGGGTCAAAGACCCGATGTTCCAGATGGACCTCTTTAAAATCAGGAGCTTCGCCTACGGAAACGCTGCAAACTTTCTTTCTGCCCTCGCCCGCGGCGGCGTGATGATCATCCTCATTCTGCTCCTGCAGGGTATCTGGCTCCCGCTCCACGGGTACAGTTACGAATCAACGCCGTTCTGGGCGGGCGTCTTCATGCTCCCCATGACGATCGGGTTCGTTATCACGGGGCCACTCTCCGGATTGTTCTCGGACAAGTACGGAGCACGGTGGATCAGCACCCTTGGGATGCTCCTTGTGGGATTTTCGTTCCTGATCCTCGCGGTGCTGCCCTATGACTTCGATTACCTGCCGTTCTCAATTGCACTCCTGATCATGGGAATGGGAAACGGGATGTTCGCCTCGCCAAACGCTGCCGCGATCATGAACTCGGTCCCGGCTTCCGAGCGGGGGGTGACGTCCGGCATGATGTCGACCCTGATGAACTCGGGGATGGTCGTGAGTATGGGCATGTTCTTCACGATAATCGTAGTGGGCCTCACCAGGGAATTCCCCCTTGCCCTGGCCTCGTCCCTGCAGGATATCGGCGCATCCTCGCTCCTCCCGGCCATGAGTGCCATTCCCCCGACAGGAGCACTCTTTGCGGCGTTCCTCGGGTACAATCCAGCCCAGATGATCCTCTCCGGCATCTCGCCGTCAGTGGCAGCATCGATCGCACCGGCAACGGTTGCCACCCTCACCGGGGTCACCTGGTTCCCGACAACGCTTGCCCATGCGTTCATGCCGTCCCTTGCCCTCACATTCTATGCCGGGGCACTCATCTCGTTTGTGGCGGCAGTGCTTTGTGCCATGCGGGGAGACAAATACGTGCATGAAACTGATGGGGAGAACGGGATGAAGGAGCGATCTCCACTGACACCAGCATCCTATAAAAACAACCGGGAATGACAATAAATTACCAACACCAGGAGTAGATCCATATGGCTGAAAAACTGTTTGAGAATATACTTGTTGCAACAGACGGATCTGAGCGGAACACAACAGCGGTACAGGAAGCTGTACGGATCGCCGCAGGAAGCGGGGCAGTCCTCCACGCGGTCTATGTGGTCGACACTGCCACCTACGAAACCGCCTCTGCCGATGTTGTCATGGGGGATACATTCCGCGTGATCCAGGCCGAGGCGGAGGATGCGCTCGCAAAAGTCCGGTCCCTGGCAGGAAATATTGAGGTGAAGACCCGGGTACTCGAAGGCAAACCGGCAAAGGAGATCGTGCATTTTGCAGCAACGGAAAAGATTGATCTGATCGTGATAGGCACGCAGGGAAAGAAGGGTATAGAACGGCTCCTTCTTGGCAGCGTTGCAGAGACAGTCATACGACTTGCCGCGTGCAGGGTCCTTGTTGTAAAATAAAATAGATCGACGAAGGGAGCGGGACTTGCATTTCCTGGGGGAAAGACCCCGGTCGGCACTTCCGGATTGCAATCTTTTGGGAATCCGGATCCTGCCAAAAGAAGGATGAACAGGAACGCCCTATGTTCCTGTACTGGCCTGGTGGTTACCGTTTCCTTGATTCCGATTCCCTACCGAATTGCAGCCCTGACGCAGGAGAGAAACAGCCTTTTTGAATACCCAATCGAACGCCTGGCCGGAATCATCCGGGAGATCGGCTTTTCGTGCACGAACTGCGCGAAGTGCTGCACCCGCTCCTTCAACGGTCATGTCTTCCTCCTCGATCATGATGTGACAACCGTCCGGGAGATCGACCCGGAGGCACTCGAACCGGCGCCGGACCCCGAATTCTGTGACCAGAACGGTACGTTCTACGTCTCCGGGTATGCCCTGAAAGTCAAAGACGACGAGAGCGGCTCCTGTTATTTCCTGGAGAACGGCAGGTGCAGGATTTACAACCGCCGTTTTGCCATCTGCCGGGTGTATCCCTATATGCTTCACCGGGAGCCGGACGAGTACGGCAAGGTAGACTGGCGGCAGTTCTCGGGGCTCGATAACCACGGGGAGTATCATAGGGAAATTTCAGAAGAAGAGGCCCTCACCCTGGCCCGTGAGACCAAGGAGTACGAGAACGCGTTTCTCGCACAGGAAACACAGTTCCTGGAATGCATCCAGAAGTATTTTGCCGGGCACAAGCTCCGCCATGTGCAAAAAGTGTACGATGACCAGATGCGGGCCTTTGGCAAAGGAAAAAAGCTCCGGGTAATGGTTTTTTTTGACGGTACCTTTGAGGAGCACTGGATCTGTAACGGGTAAAATATTATCGGGGTGTCCTGCCCCCGAGCTGCCCGTACAGGGCATCGGGTACCGGATCTTTTTTCAGGAAGCCCTTGAGGAGAACCATCCCGTCCTGCATGTTACCGGGCTCGAAAATCCAGGAACGGAAATCGGTTCCCGTGCTCACATTCATGAGACCCTCTTCCCTGAACCGCAAATAGACGTTGAGGGCATACACTTTTGACCACAGGTAACTGTAGTAGCCGGCATCGTATCCTCCCATGAAATGGTCGATCGTTGCCGGTTCATGGTTGCCGGGGAGGGGCCGGATCCCCATCATTTCCGCGTAAAGCGCGTCGGATATATCCGTGACATTGACCGGTCCGCTGGTTGTATGGTATGCCATGTCTTCGGACGAGAGCATCAGCATCCGGCTGTAGGTAAGGCCGGCATCGATATGCCGGGCAGCGATGATGCGGTCACGAAGGTCGGCGGGGAGCTTCTCATCAGGGTTTTTATAATGGCCCGAGATTGCGTTGAGCACTTCCGGCAGCCATACCCATTCCTCCAGGGCCTGCGAGGGCGTCTCGACAAAGTCCCATTCCACATTGAGACCGGAGAGGCTCGCAAACGGTGCCCGCGTCAGGCTGAAGTGAAGGGCGTGGCCGAACTCGTGGAAGAGCCCCTCAACGTCATCGTGGGAGAGGAGCGACGGGATCTCGCCATCCGGTGCACGCACGTTGCCGATAATGACCGAGACGGGAACGCTGTATGTCCCGTTCTGAAGCATCCGGCCGGAGATCAGCGGGTATATCATCATGTGCCCGTACTTGCCCTCCCGGGGATAGAGATCGAAGTAGAGGTACGCGATGGTGGCATTGTCCGTGGCATTGACAACCCGGTACAGGGTCACGCCGCAAGCCCAGACCCGGGCACCGGTCACCGTCTCGAAACGGATGCCGAGGATGCCAGAAAACCGGGAATACATTCCGGCGATCACAACATCCAGCGGGAAATACGAGCGGACGCTTTCATCATCGATGGCAAAGTCCCGGTCCCGCAGTCGGGTTTTGAGATACGCAATATCCCAGGCATTCAGTGACTCCGAACCCGGGAAGAGCGATTGCTTGACGGAGAGGAGGGACGCCAGCTCCGCCGTCGTCTTCTCCTTTACCGGCTCCTTAAGCCCCGCGAGAAATGCGGTCACGTTCTCTTTTTTTCCGGCCATTCGCCCGTCTATACGGTAATCTGCCCAGGTATCGTATCCCAGTTCCTTAGCAATCTGCGCCCGCACCACGATTGCCTCCTCAAGAAGACGGGTATTCGTTTTTGCCTGCCGGTTGAGAAACGCTTCCGCCATGCGGCGGCGGGTTTCACTACGGTCCGCATTCTGTATAACCGCAAAATAATCCGGGTATTTCGTTGTGACCAGAAACGAACCATTGCGGCCCTTCCCAAACGGTGCCCGGGCAGATTCGGGAACGCCGAACAACTCATCATGGGTGAATTCAAGGGTGGTATTGTCATTGTTGAGGTTGGTGGAAAACCGGGACTCAAGCTGCGCCAGACGGGTCTTCATAGCCCGGACATTCTCAAGACGGTCATTGGGAAGAGCAAGCCCGTTTTTTACAAACTGTCGCAGGATGAAAGAGAGGAGCCGTAATTCATCGTCATTGCGGGGAGTTTGGGTACGGAATGCATCGTAGAGATCGCGCCGGGAATAGACGCTGACAAGGAACGTACCGGATCTTTCCTCGCAGGACGATCCTTCTGCGGCAACAACCGGATCAGGATTCACGTAACTCATCAGGGTTAAGGGGAGGATACGGTCATGGTAATCGCTCATGATCGTTTCGAACCGGAGGAGAGTTGTATCCAGGGTCCGCATTTCAGGTGGCAGTAACGCGATCTCATTGAGCGAATCGTTTGCGAGCCGGAGTGCAGCTTCAAAAAATGTGGTAACTTCACCGGGGGCATAGTGAGCCCGGACCGGCTCTTCCGGATAGGCAGTCCCCCCCGGTCCCCGGGGCATGGTATCGGAGATCACATTTGGCATAGGTTTCAGATGTAGTAGGTGCCGTGAGGTAAAAGGCGTTGAGATAAAACACCCGGACACGCGTCAGCATCGCAGACACCAAAGGGAGCGTGGATATGCCTGCCGGATTTTATCCGGTTCTTCACTGCCCGTCCTAATGTTCCCAGACGGTCTCACCCGAGTACGTGATCTTCCGGATCCGGTGGTAGGGAATATACTTGGGATCCCTTCCTGCTGCGATCATAAAATAATACCCTTCCAGAGCCCGGATATCCCGGCCCCGGGCACACGAGCGGTCTCCAGGTGCACCCCGGTCAACATAGCATACGATTATCTCGGAAAAAACGTACCGTTCATCGTGCCAGTACTTCAGGAGGAGTTCGTGACTGGTGAGCATCGTGTCCACCGATAGATAATGGGTGAATGGATTGATACAGATATCAACGTTTCCCACTCCTGACGGGGATATTTACCCATTATGGATGATTATAAACCCGCACAACCTATCTTCCCGGGATGTTTGTTGTCGCCCACGCATTCCTGGGATTCCTGCTGGGTCTTGTCTTTCTGGAAATAACCGGGGACCGGCGTGCAGTTCCGGTCTGTGTTGCGGGGGCCCTGCTGCCGGACCTCCTCGACAAGCCGCTTGCTTTGCTTGTCCCTGCACTCGGCAGCGGGAGGACGATCGGCCACTGCCTCCTGTTCATCCTCATACTATCATTCATTGCCCTGCTCCTGTACAAACGCCGGCACACGCTGCTCGGGGCGGCCTTTGTGGCCGGTGTCTTTCTCCACCAGATCTTTGATTCCATGTGGGTGACTATGCAGACATGGCTCTTTCCGGTTTTCGGGCCATTTCCCATTATGACGGTCAAGTCATATACCGGGTACTACCTCTGGCTGGAACTCCTGTCGCCATCCGAATGGCTGTTCTTTTTTGCATGCCTCGTCATCCTCGCAGGTATGCTTGCCGGAAAACCCCTCCGGCCCCGGTATTACCAGATAACTGCAGCAATTCTCGGCCTGATGGGAATCTTCCTCTTCGACTCTGCATGGTCGGGACAGGGAGGGTCATTCTTTGCCCCGTCCTATCCGGCAATCGCCAGTGCTCTGACAGGAATCCTCGCGATTATGGGCACGGTGTTTTTCATAGCCATTGCCAGGAATAACATCAGGATTACCTGATTTTTTTTAGGGAAGGGAAATATCCCGGAGCTGCACCTTGTTTACCTGCGTTTCCTCTTAATCCAGGTATCCAACCGGACTCAGTATTTTTCAAAGGTGCAACCAGGACCAAAGACAATTGACAATCATTTGTTCCAGTACCTCACCAATTTCAGAATGGATCAATAACCCCAGATTTTCCTGCCCATTCCCAATCCGGATTATGGCCCATATTGGCTTCCGGGGACCCATCGGATACCAGTGGATACAACGTTCGAGCAAAAAACCCTCCTTACAGAACACCGCTGAAGGGAGAAAATAATGCACCGCAATTTGACCGGTTTTGAATTTTCGCCACAAATTACGGGAATCATTTCCGTGGTGGACAAAATGGTTCCATTTTTGTGTTCACCACCGGACCCTGATGGGAAAATAAGCCCGTTTCTCTCCCGGATTAAGGTGCGAGAATGTATGTCTGATGCCATGGCGGTCTTATCCCATGAGGGTGGGATAATGAAAGAAGTACTGGGTTCCGGTTTGATCTCTTCTGGCTCTTCGTTTGGGAAGGAATTCGAAAAAACTCAAATTTGTCTCGGTTGGTTCTGTTCTTCGATGCATCGGCTGAACTGATGTGGGAGCGGTTGCTGAATATCCAGGATCCATGGAGGAAAATATAGCAAAGTACTGAAACTGCAAATTCGTCCCGGCCATTTTGCACAAACATTGCTGTGCCCTCATAAGAGAATCCTTAATAGGTTAAAAAATAAAAAACTGCTATTATTCAATTAAGGAAGATACTGATCATGAATATGAAAACTGGTGCCTTATCCTGGCAGAGAAAATCACTGTTGCTCCTGGTATGTGCAATGTTGATCCTTGTAGCGATTCCCCCGGTGTCTGCATTTACGGCAGAGCTTACATCTCCCTCGGATATCAACAATGTCTACAATGGAGATACGGTTACTATCCGGATAACCGGACTTGCAGCAACGAATACATTCCAGCTGAACATGACGTCCTCAAACTTGTATACAAACGGGGGCATGTTCTCGATTACCAGCTATGCGATGCCGTTTTCAATGACTCCGGCATCAACCCTGTTACAGGCAGACAATCTGGATGTTGCAAATGGATTGACACTCCATGTCCAGGGAAGTACGGCAACCGTGCTGGATCTGTCGGACATGGCTGCTCCGTATGAAATCGTTGCAACGAACGATGTCGTGAAACAGACCTATCAGAATATCTCAATCATTGGCTATCCTGTCACGCCAACGCAGGCAGTGACTGTAGACTTCTCAGAACGGGGTACGGTTGCAGATGCCGGTGTCAATCCCTCGGACCTTACCTTTACGGTCAACAACATCAACAGCGGGCTCCTCACGATCAAGGTCAAAGACGGTGCCTCTACCGTACTCGATAAAACCCTTACCTTCAGGGGAACCCGCCCGAACCCTGCACCGATCAATGGTGGCGACAGCACCTCTGGTGGCAGTGTTTCTCCAGGCACCAAAACTGCAGGAGTAGTTGCCCCAGCACCGGTAGTTGCAGCCACAGTTCCCGGCCAGACTACAACAACTCTCCTGTTAAACCAGGATGGCCAGACCCTGCAACCCACTACTATCCAAACCGGAACTAACTCACCGGTCGGCTTTGGTCTGGGTATCCCCCAGGGCACAACAGTCTTTACGCCACCTAATTATGGTAGTGGTACGATAACGGTCACACCTGTTCCGGTAGATTACGGCCGGTACTCCAGCCTTTTCAACACACCAGACTCGATTCTAATAGCGGGATTGGGAGTTGAATGTACACCTGATGGTACAACGTTCAGCAATGCGGTTACCATCACCTTCACCCTGTCACAGAACCAGTGGGATAGCATGATGAGCAGTGCTCGCGGCAACCCTGCTAACGTTGCTATCAATTATTATGATTCGGCTAAGGGATGGATCTCTCTCCCCTCGTTAAAACTGGACCCGGCAACACGCACGCTCTCAGCAACAACCACGCATTTCACCATCTACCAGGTCTTTGTCACCAATACGACCGCGCCTGCCAGCACCTCTGCCCAGACCTACGGGTCGTTAATCCAGGAGACACCGACAACGGTCTCTGTTCCCAGTGTCCAGGCAACCCCGGCTGCTAAAGCATCCCCAACCACAACACCCAAGAGCCCGTTCGTTCCCTCAATAGCGGTTATTGCAATTGTCGGGCTTGTTGGATACTTTGTCGTCAGCAGAAAACAGTAACCTTCCACTACCTTTTTTTATTTTCAGCTCTGGAGAACTCCTGAATTTGACCGGGGCATCCGGACGATCGAAAAAATTTTGGTACAACGTCTCCCTTTTAGGAAGTGAAGTCAAAAATGATGACGAGCACCTTCAGAAAAAAAGGTGCATTGGGATTTGTTATTGGCTGCCGCTCCTGGAAAACATTGGGAGAATCGATTTAACAATGCTCAATCCCTGCTTTCGGGTCATGTCACCGAGTATCGATATCAGGGCTCACAAATCGCTCCCATTTGTTTCGTGGACCGCATTGGATAAAAAACCAACCTGATATGCCGGGGACAGGAACAATAGTTCCAGTGCTGCATTACCCGGTTTTGCTCAAAAAAATGCCTGACCGTTATGCATTCGGGAATTAATTAATAAAATTCAGCATAAGGCCGGTTTTCCCGGTTGGCCGGCAAGCAATTTGGATTGCCCTCTGACAGGCCCCCTGATAATATTCCCGCAATACCGAACAATTAATGTATTTTTAAAAAAATAAGAGGCGTAACATATAATTAATGACGGTTTTGATCATGAATGTGAAGATAGGTGCCTTGTCCTGGCAGAGAAAATCACTGTTGCTCCTGGTATGTGCAATGTTGATCCTTGTAGCGATTCCCCCGGTGTCTGCATTTACGGCGGAGCTTACATCTCCCTCGGATATCAACAATGTCTACAATGGAGATACGGTTACTATCCGGATAACCGGACTTGCGGCAACGAATACATTCCAGCTGAACATGACGTCCTCAAACTTGTATACAAACG